>ERZ1034952.17-NODE-17-length-137629-cov-17.177243_pt1 | contig 137629 bp, 119 predicted proteins | sample MGYA00520625_ERZ1034952 | MGnify/ENA primary metagenome ERZ1034952 (study PRJEB33766, sample SAMN09781773) | gut metagenome | biome: gut microbiome | host: Homo sapiens | place: Madagascar | study: EMG produced TPA metagenomics assembly of the PRJNA485056 data...
GTTTATATTTATATTATGATTGTAGGTATCATTGCCATTATTTTCAGTCTGTTCTTAGTCAAACGTCTGTCAGGTATGATTATCCGGCCGGTGCTGGATATGAAGGACAATGCGCAGGCGATGGCTGCGGGAGATTATTCCCACAGGCTGCAGGTGCATGGCGATGATGAAATTGCCGAGCTGGGAAATGCGCTCAATTCTTTAGGCAAGGATTTGGGTGATTACATTGCCAAGATGGAACGGACGGAAAAAATCCGCCGCGATTTTGTGGCTAATGTATCGCATGAGCTGCGGACACCGATTACGATTATCCGTGGCTACAATGAGGCAATTTGTGACGGTATGGTAACGGATACTGATCTGATTCAGCGTTACCGTGGCCTGATAAATGAAGAAACAGTCCGTCTGGAGCGTATGGTACGCGAGCTGCTGGATATCAGCAGACTGGAGTCCAGCGATCCGCTGACTGTGAGCAACATGGATGAGCTGCCGCTGGCCGGCATCATCCGTAATGTCGCCGAAAAATTATCGGTGCGCTGCGTGAAGCATAATATTACTATTAATGTTCATGCCGACGATAATATCAAAATTTTGGGCGACGGAGATCAAATGGTACAGTTAATTATGATTTTGTGCGATAATGCCTTGAAATATTCGCCGGAAAATGGTACTGTATCAATAGGTGCGAATAAGCTTGACGATGGCAGCGTGCTTGTAACGGTTTCCGACCAGGGCAAGGGTATTCCCGAAGAGGATATACCTTTTATCTGGGAGCGCTTTTACAAGGTTGAAAAATCGCATTGCCGCAGTGTTCCGGGAACCGGGCTGGGGCTTGCTATTGCCAAAGAAATTATTCGTGTCCACGGCGCCAGTGCCGAGGTAATCAGCAAATGTGGTTCTGGTACCACATTTGAAATAAAATTTCCAAAGGATAAGGTAGTATGATTTTAAAGTATGTGTGCCCCGATTACAGAGTAAAAAGTTTATTTGACATTTCCGCAAAATGGCTGAAGCGCAATGGCTACACCAAAATTGTTGTTGATATTGACAATACCCTGCTGCCGCGCGACAAGAACCTGGTAGGTCCTCGTGCTATGACCTGGATTCGTCAGCTGCATCAGATGGGTATCAATGTTGCATTGATTTCCAATAACGGCGGTGACCGCATTAAAGGTATCACCCGTCAGACCGGTCTTGGTACCATTATGCGTGCCGCTAAGCCTTTGCCGATGGCTTATAAGCAGATTACTAAAGCTATGGGCGGCGGTAAAATTCTTTTTGTCGGCGACCAGCTGTTGACCGACGTTTTAGGCGCAAAGGTTGCCGGTCATCCTGTAGTTTTTGTTGAGTCCTTAGGCGGCAAGGAGCATTTCATTACCCGCTGCACCCGCAAGCTGGAGAAATTTTTCCTTGGTCGTCTGCATAGCAATAATATGATGCCTAAGGAGCGCGTATTATGAAAATAGCCTTGCTGCAGCTGGAGGTTCTGGAAAAGAATAAAGAGGCTAATGTGGCCCATGGTCTGCAGCTGGCAGCGGAGGCTGCCAAGGAGCATGATTTGCTGGTGCTGCCAGAGGTGTGGACAACTGGCTACAGCCTGGGACACCTGGAGCAGGAGGCCGAAACGCCGGCTTCGCCTGTGCTGGCGCGGCTTGCGGAGATTGCACGCAATGAGCAGTGTGCTGTTCTTGCGGGCTCGGTTCCTATGTGTCATGCCGATGGCAAGATTTACAATACCTCTGCGGCTATCAATAAAAACGGTGAAATAGTCAATCTTTATGATAAGGTGCATCTTTTCGGCCTTTTCCATGAAGAGGATTTCTTTGCTCCCGGCAATAATTTTCAAGCCTTTACATTAGATGGTCTGTGCTGCGGCTCGACTATCTGTTACGATTTGCGTTTCCCCGAGCTTTTCCGTCATCTGGCCCTGCAGGGAGCACAGCTCATTTTCTGCCCGGCCGAATGGCCTGAAGCAAGGGGAGATATCTGGCGCTTGCTGGCGCAGGCCCGCGCTGCCGAAAACCACACCTTTGTGGTGGCGGTAAATTGTGCTGGTAGCTTTAAGGGTGCGCCGTTTTACGGTCATTCGATGGTTGTTGCGCCCAGCGGCAAGATTCTTGCCGAAGCAGGTATGCAGGAGGAGGTTGTTTCCTGCGAAATCGATTTAGCAGATGTTGCGAAAGTACGCAGCAGGCTTAATGCTTTAGCTGATGTACGCAAGGAGCTGATTCAATAGTGAATTACCGAAATTTGCTGGCCGGCCTGGCGGTCGGTCTGCTTTTCTATGCCCAGACGGGAGCGGAGCTTGCCCTGGCTTCCGTGCCTAAAGATGCGCCGAAGGATATCAAGTATATTCTTGGCTTTTACTATGGCAACGGCGAAAATATTCTTATCCGTGAGAATAACGGCCGTCTGGAGCTGTTGTACCGCACTGCATTGGAGGATAAATCCTTTGCTGCGGCAAATCTTTATCCGCTCAGCAAGGTGCATTTTGATTCCTACACTTTGCAGGAATCAGGGCCAATGAGCAATACCGAAGCAGGTGTACGTTTTGAGCGTGATCCTGATGGCTACGGTATTTCTTGCCGCGTCGGCGGTAATACCTACAGCCGTTATTTTTTAGGTACGACTGCGGGCGAGAGGGCGAAGCCCTTCCGTCTGGAGGAGCGCAGTGCCGAGGATTGGGCCAAGCTGCGTGCGGAGGCTGCTAAAGCAACCGTTCCTGCTGCTTTGGCAGCAGGTGAGCAGGCACAGCTGGTGGACGCTGCAACTGTTGCCGGTGTTAAGGTTAATTCTGTCTACGCAGGCAGTGACAACCTTTTCGGTGCGCCGCTTTATACTACGCCCAAGCTCTTTGTTTCTAAAGAGGCAGCTGCTGCCTTAGGCAAGGTGCAGCAGCGTCTGGCACCTTACGGCTACGGCCTGGTGCTGTGGGATGCCTACCGTCCCTGGTCGGTGAGCAAGCTGGCTAATCTGGCTTTGCCTGACGATAATAAGGATATGCTGGAGGACCCGGAAACTAAGGGCAGCACGCATAACACAGGTAATGCTGTGGATGTGGGCTTGTACAGTCTGGAGAACGGTGAGGAGCTGGATATGGGCTGCGGCTTTGATGAGCCGTCGCTGCGCCAGTACGCCGGCTATGTCGGCGGTACGTTACGCGAGCGCTATCTGCGCAGTTTGCTGCGCGAGGAGATGGAGCTGCAGGGATTTAAGGGAATTGAGATGGAGTGGTGGCATTTTGAGTATGGCGACTGCTCTAAGTTCGCTCACTTGAATGTAAGTAATTAGTGTTTAGTGATCAGTGATCAGTGATTAGTTATTAGTATTTGCGTCGCAAGCGATATGCCATTCCGCTCAGAGAAATTTTCCGTCAATCGCTTGATGAGATAAGTTTTCCTGAGAGGTTTGCAGAAGCGAGTTGACGGACGCAAATTTCGTGTGGAAGCAAGACGAAATACCGCAAAACCGCGCTAAGCTAACAGATTCTTCTGTATGAGTTAAGCGTAGCGCTCAAACAGTTGCGGCATTTCTGTGCTTCCAGACACTCATTTGCTAAAATTTATATTCGCTGCACGATATATCACTTGCTTGCGTTGGCGTGCTGTAGTGGTTGTATAATTTCCCTGCGTTGATGTGCAGTATTTTTCTATGTTTGTTTCTTACGTTAGTGTAAAAGTATATTATTAGTGAGGTGTTTAGTTATGAACGTTTATGATAATGCAAATGATCTGGCTAAGGCTATGCGCGAAAGCCACGAGTACAAAAAACTGAAGGAAGCAGCTGTTGTTCTGGAGAAGGATCCGGATGCTAAAAAAATGGTTAACGAGTATCTGATGGTTGCTCAGGAGGTTGAGTTTGCTAAGCATCAGGGCAAAACTCCCGACCAGGCTTCTGTTGATAAAATGCAGAAGCTGCAAGGCATTTTGAATCTGAATGCAGATGCAGTTCAATATTTGAACGCTCTGATTCGTTTCCAGATGATGCTGATGGACGTCACTAATACTATTCAGGACGTTGTCAAAGAGGCAATGGGAGAGAAATAATGACGTTGCAGGAGATTTTCGCAGGCTGTACTGCTAAGCCTTTGCTGGCAGAGGAGCCGATGGCGAAGCATACATCCTTCCGTATCGGCGGTCCTGCAGATCTGATGGCTATGCCGCAGAGCGAGCAGGAGCTGCAGCAGCTGCTGCAGCGTGCCGGTGAGGCGAAAGTTCCGGTTACGCTGATTGGTAACGGTTCTAATCTGCTGGTGCGCGATAAGGGCATCCGCGGTTTGGTTATCAAATTGGGCAATATGCTCCATGACGTTACTGTTGATGGCTGCACGTTGACCTTTGGCAGCGGTGTTTCATTGGCTGCTGCTTCCCGTAAGGCGGCAGAGCTGGGCCTGAGTGGCATGGAATTTGCTGTAGGCATTCCCGGCAGCATCGGTGGTGCTGTTTATATGAACGCCGGTGCCTATGACGGTGAAATGGCTAAGGTTGTTACCGGTGTGCGTGTGATGGAGCTTGACGGCACAATCAGCGAGCTGCCGGCTGCAGCTCTTGATTTCGGTTATCGCTATACAGCGCTGCAGGGCAGCGGTAAAATTGTTACTGCGGTAACTGTGCGCCTGACTGCAGGTGATAAGCAGGCTATTGCCGATAAAATGGCAGATTTCAGTAACCGCCGCATCACTAAGCAGCCGTTGGAGCTGCCCAGTGCAGGCAGTATGTTCAAGCGTCCTCCCGGATATTTTGCCGGTACGCTTATCGACCAGACAGGTCTTAAAGGCTACACTGTCGGCGGTGCGCAGGTTTCCGAAAAGCATGCAGGCTTTGTGGTGAACATCGGCGGAGCTACGGCAGCAGATGTGCTGCAGCTCATCTGCGATGTGCAGAACAAGGTTTTTGCAGCGCATGGAGTTCACTTAGAACCGGAAGTGTTGGTGCTCGGCGAAGAATAGCTTCTATATGAGAGCGCCCATAAGACGCCATCTGCGTCGTCAGGGCTCCTAGGAGTATAAGGATATACGCCGTCGTCGCCCTTCCTCGCATCCGGCATCTTCTTGCCGCTCTCTGAGTGAGTGTTTATGAAATGTCACCGCGTCTTTAGGGCTCCTGGGAGCACACTAATTTTTTACAGGAGAAGAGAATTTTGGAGCAGCAGCTTTTAACAGAGCAGGAAATTCACGAGCTTGGCTTGCAGGCTCTCGTTCCCTGGCTGGAAAGTCATAATTTTAAAATTGATTATATGCAGACTGATATGAATACTGTACCGCATGTTTTTGCCCTAAGCGGCAAAATCCTGACGGTTATCATCGCGGCAACGGCAATGTACCCGCATAAGGGCGTTGTCGGTGAAGCAGACAAGGCTTATGCTATGCGTGTAGCAACACAGCTTGGTGCTCTTTGTGCTACCGCTTCTATCGGTCTGGTAAATGTAGATGGTTTGCCTGACGATAAAAAGCTCATGGGTACGCCTATGCGCAACGGTCATTATAAGGCAGACTTTAGTGGACTGGAATACATTCACTATACCGATAATGCACTGTGAGGTGACGTTATGGACTTGTTAACAGTTAATCAGGAGAAATGCCTGCGTTGCGGCATTTGCGTAGAATGCTGTCCTTCCTGCATTCTTTCGATGGGTGAAAACGGACCGGAATGTAATTTTGACCGTGGCTGTATGAGCTGCGGCCAGTGCGTTGCTATCTGTCCGGTTGGAGCGTTGGATAATAAGTATACGCCGCTGGCGGAGCAGCGTCCTGTGACGATGCCGTTGCCGACGCCCGAGGCAGCTTATGAATTTTTGCGCATGCGCCGCAGTGTGCGCAACTTTAAACCGCAGGCACCGACGGATGAGGAAATTACCCGCATGCTGGACGTGGCACGCTATGCGCCGACTGCCGGCAATTCACAGGGTATGTACTATATCGTTATCCGCGATAAGGAGCAAATCCGTGCAATTGCCGATGCTGTTGCCGACTGGATGGAGGCTGAGGTTGCGGCAGGCACCGAAAATAAACGCTATTTTCAGGTTGTGCTGCGCGCTTACCGTGAGCGTGGACAGGATATCATCGCCCGTAATGCGCCTTGCCTGATTTTTGCGCTGGCACGCCGTCTGAATATTACCGGTGTGAGCAATGCAGAGCAAAGCTGGGCCTACGCTGAGCTGTTTGCCCCGACCATTGGCCTGGGTACAACAATTGCCGGCTTTATCCAATCCTGCGGCATTGCAGGCTATCAGCCGCTGCTGGATTTGATTGCGGTGCCGCCGAAGCACAAGATTGTGGGTACGCTGATGGTTGGTTATCCCAAATATAAATATCAACGGATGCCTGAAAGACAGCATCTGAAGGTTGATTTTCGCTAAGGATTATTTAAGCATGAACTATTGCCGTGGTTCATGCTTTTTGTTTTGAATTTTATCTGAGAAAGGATTCTTGATTATACAGAGTGCGGTCTGCAATTTATTGTAGCAGATGCCTCTATGTGGTATAATATATAAGATTGAGTAAAGTATAGTATACCTAAATTTATTTGAATTTTATGATGAAGTATGAGCATGAGGTGTATGTATGTCAGAAGCAGTTTTGAGTGTTAATCATTTATCTATAGGCTATGGCAGCCGCTGTGTTATCAGCGATGCCAGCTTTACTATCGGCAAGGGCGAGCTCGTTGGTATTATCGGCTGCAACGGTGCCGGCAAGAGTACGCTTTTGAAAACAATCCGCGGCATGCTGCCGAAGCAGAGCGGTGAGGTTTTGTTTTTTGATAAGCCGATGGAGGAATATACCGACAGGGATTTGGCGCGTGAGGTAGCTTATCTGCAGCAGCAGGTAGAGGTTGGCTTTGGTTATACAGGACAGGATATTGTTATGGCGGGCCGTTATCCCTATCTTAAATGGTGGGAGCGCGAAAGCGAAGACGATAAGCGTCTGGCGCTGGACTGCATGGAATATACCGGTACGCGCGAGCTGGCGGATAAGCCGGTAACAGAGGTTTCCGGCGGTCAGAAGCAGCGTATCCTGTTGGCGAAGGTTTTGGCACAGCAGACACCGGTGCTCTTTCTCGATGAGCCTACTACCGGTCTGGACATGGTTTATCAGGAGGAGATTTTCCGTTTTGCGCGTGAGCTGGCGCTGATGGGCAAGACTGTGCTGATGGTTGTGCATGAGCTTAATCTGGCAGCTAAATACTGTAGCCGTATTCTGCTTTTAGGTGAAGGCAAGCTGCTGGCAGACGATACTCCGGAGCGTGTCTTTACGGAGCCTTTGCTCAGCAGAGCATATGCGGCTGACATTGCCGTAAGCCGTAATCCGCTGAATAATAACCTGGAGATTACCACTCGTGTAGATGAGGCAAGCAAAGAGAAGGATGCAGCATTGCTGAAAAAGATTTGCTGTGAATAGGTGAAGTATGAGAATCTTATATATCCTGCTGGCATTGCTGTGCCTCGCGCAGCAGGCCTTTGCAGGCGTGAAGCTGGAGGCAGTGTATCCCTACAATTTGGATAAGAGTGCCGCACATGTAGTGCATGGCGGCAGCACAATGCCTTTGTTTATCAATATTACCGGCTTTGATGTACCGCATGAGCAGCCGGCGCATCTGCGCGTAATTTTGCCGGAAGGCTTTAAGGCACTTGCCAATGACAAATGGCGTCTGGGAAGCGCTGACGGCCGCCAGACGGCGGAGGCGGATTGGGTGCTGCCGGCAGATTTCGGACAGAGCTTTGATCTGCTGTACATTCAGCCGCAGGCAGACCTTGCACGCGGACAAAAGCAACTGCTGGTTGAGGTCAGCGGCGACGGCTGGCATGAGCGCCAGGAGCTGAGCTTCGGCTATGAGCCGGCGGCAGCGGCGGCTGTTGCTAGTGCGTCGCAGCCGGGGAAGAAAATCGACAGAAGTAAATTTAACTGGTATATCCAGAGTGTTACACTGCCGGTAGATAATTTGGGCAATAAGGATGACCGCGCGGCAGAAGGCGTGGTTTTTATCCGCGATACTACGCTCGAAGGCTTCCGCAACCGCATGACGGGCGACGGTGCGACGAACTGGTCGGCAGTGTTTAACCATCCGGCAACTTTTCTGGTGCTGGATATGCGTAATCCGCAGCGTGATGTGCGTCTGCTGAAATTTAAGGCGGAGCTGATTGATAAAAAGACAGGTAAGGTTATGCCCGGTCTTTGTACCGCCGGCAAAAACAATGAGGATTCCGAGCATGGCTGGGCCGGTGACACAGGCAGCGTCAACGAAACTACGGCGCTGATTTCGCTGGACGGCAAGAAAACTCAGGCCTTTATCATTCCGTTATATGTAGATTATTTTACAGTGTTGGAGGGTGATTACAGCCTGCGTGTGACCGTAAGCGGCAATGGGCAGGAAAAGGTGCAGGAGGTACCGCTGACAATCGCCAAGAAGCATAATCTTGGCCTTTTGGCAGTAGGCTTTTCCTTCATCTGCCTGCTGGCTGTACTGGCCTTTAGCTATAAGCTGAAGGGCTGTATTTACCGTATCGGTGCGCGTGGCGCTATTACGGTGGCACTCTTTGCGGCGCTGGCCTTTGGCGGTATTACGCTGCCGACAACGCTTATCGGTGATTTGCTGCATGTATTCTTAGGGCCGTTCTCCGGCTTGGTGACAGGCATTCTGAGCGGTATGCTGCTGTATTTGCTGGTGGTGGCGCTGCTAGTGCTCTTCCGTGCTCCGGGTGTGCTGACACTGATGTATTTTGTCAAATATATGCTTTCCGGTCTGATGTTCGGACATTTTACGCCGTTAGGACTTCTGAGCATGTGTGTCAACGTAGCGATTTTGGAAACGTTGCTGTATCTTTCCGGCTTCTACCGCAGAGAGGTACTGAGCAAGGGCTATATGCTGTTTATCTGCTTGCTGATGGGCGTGGGCGATGCGCTTGTCACCTTCGTCAATATGGAGCAGATGATGTTCTTCTACCGTTTGTATTATGCAGACTGGTATTTGGCGCTGTATATGCTGGTCAACGGCCTTGTGTACAGCAGCATAGGCGCCTGGCTGGGTGCTAAGACGGGCAGCAAGCTGCAGCAGGTTATGGGGGAATAGAGATGCTGAAAATAGACAATTTATCTTATCGCTATCCCTCAAGGAAGCAGTTTACCTTAAAGAATATCAACCTGACGCTGGCAGACGGTGAAATGCTGCTTTTGGCAGGACGCAGCGGCTGCGGCAAGTCGACACTGATTAAAGCAATCAGCGGCCTGTTGGGCAGTGAGGAGCGCGGCGAGCTGCAGGGAGCGATTTACCTGCAGGGTGAGGATATCAGCAAATGGCCGCCGGAAAAAACAGGCCAGCTGGTGGGCACAGTGTACCAGTCGCCTGATGACCAGCTATTTGCGATGACGGTGGCGGATGAAGTGGGCTTTGCATTGGAAAATCAGGGCGAGGAGCCTGAGGTTATCGCACGCAAGGTGAGCGAAACTCTGCAGCTGGTAGGCTTGGGCGGCTTTGAAAATTACAGCATCCACAAGCTGAGCGGCGGTCAGAGGCAGCGCTTGGCGTTGGCTTCGATTCTTGTTACCAGGCCGGGACTTTTGATTTTAGACGAGCCTGTGAGCCAGATGAATCCGCAGGGTGTGCAGAGCTTTATGCAGCTTTTGGTGCGCCTCAACCGCGAGGCAGGCATTGCTATTTTGATGATTGAGCATCGTGTGAACGAGCTTTGCAAATATTTTTCGCGTCTGGCAGTAATGCAGGACGGACGTATTGTTTATGACGGTCTTGTTAAAGATGCCTGGCAGGCGATGACAGGGCGCACTGATTTGGGCTTGCGTGAACCGCAGACAGTAAAGCTGTGCCGCGCACTGCAGCTTTCGGAGCTGACAACAGATCAGGGAAAAATAGTGCAGATGCTGCGCAGCGAATGCGAGCCTGTAGAAGCTGCTGAGCAGGCCAAGCCTGCAGGGCAACAGCAGCCTCTTCTTGAAGCGCGCGATTTGTATTACACCTATCCCGGCAGTAAGGAGCCAACGCTGAAGAATCTGCAGTTTACGCTTTATCAGGGGCAGATTACAGCGATTATGGGCTTCAACGGCGCAGGTAAGAGTACGCTGATGAATCTTTTGGGCGGTCTGACGCAGACGCAGCAGGGAAGTATGTTGCTGCAGGGAAAGCCGGTCGACAAGCAGCTGGGCAAAATCGGCTATCTGCGGCAGGAGCCTGATTTGATGCTGCTTGCCGATACGGTGCGCGAGGAGCTGTGCTGGAAGAATCACACGATTACGCAGCAGGAGCTTCAGCAACTCTTAGAGCATATGAATTTAGCGGAATATGCCGATGATTTTCCGCTGGCATTGAGCAAAGGACAGCGCCTGCGCGTCGTTTTGGGCGCGATGCTGGCGAAAAAACCGGCGCTGCTGCTTCTAGACGAGCCTACGACAGGACAGGACGAACAGAGTCTGGCGGAAATCCGCCGTCTGCTTTTGGCTTATAAGGAGCAGGGGGGCAGTATCTTCATCTGTACGCATGATATGGAGCTGGCGGCACAGGTGGCCGACCGCGTAATTGTTTTGTGTGCGGGGCAGATTATTGCCGACGGCACGACAGAAGACGTTTTGAGCAATAAGGAGCTGGTGGAGGCCGGCGGTCTTACACCGTCAGCGCTGCTGCCGGTGTGCGAGCAGGCGGGGCTTCCTCCCTGCATCACGGTAGAGGGGGTGAAGCGCTATGTCCGTAAGACAGCTGTGGGAAGGCACTGATGCAGCAGGATGGGCGCAGAAGCTCAACGGGCGTACTAAGCTGCTGTTCCTCTTCCTATTTGCTATTTTGATGATTACCGTGGATAATCCGCGGACACTCTTTATTTTATTTACGTTTACATTATTACTGCATCTGGCAGCGAAAACTTCCATTTACAAATGGAAAGTAATGGCGATTCTGCTGCTCTTGGGCCTGTGGGGCTCTATGTTCAGCCAGGCGCTGTTCTTCGCGCAGACGCCGCGTACACCGCTGTTGGTGCTGATTGCTCCGGAGGCAGGCTTTATCGGCCAGCTGACGGGCGGACTTTTCATCTACCGCGAAGGCATTCTGTACGGTGCGGTGCAGGGTTTGCGCAGCGCCAGCATGCTGGCACTGGGACTTTTGGTCTGCTGGACGAGTGACCCGCGACAGCTGCTGCAGGCATTGCTGGCCTGGAGACTGCCGCCGCAGATGGCGTTCATGCTGGTGACGGCAATTCGTTTTTTGCCGGTACTGGCAGCAGAAACAGGCGAGGTTATTACAGCGCTGCAGCTGCGCAGCGACAGCCAGAGCGGACGCACTGCCGTACTGCGGCATTTGCCGTATATCGCCAAGCCGTTGTTGGCGCGCTGCCTGAGGCGTGCGCAGACGCTGGCGCTTTCGGTTGTGAGCCGTGGCTTTTTCGCAGGTGGTGCCGCAAAGCGACGCCAACAGTGGGATGCACGCGAAAAGGCCAGCTGCCTGCTGCTGTTTTTTGTAGTAGTTGTTGTTGTAAGCAGTAAAATTATTTACCTGCTGTCGGAGCAGGGCTTCTACTTTGGCGTGTTCCGCCAAATCTATGATTGGACGGTGCTGTATCTATGAATAAGCTTAAAGGCTGGCTGGCGCTTGTACTGCTGCTGCTTTCCTGGTGCGCACTGTACTGGATTACCGGCAGCAGAACGCCATGGAACCAGTTTCATGTTAACAATGACGGCTCCGGTGTGAGCGTTTATCTGGGTGATATCCCGACACAGAATTATGACCGCATGGGCTTTACAAAGGCGGTAGTGCGTTATGCTGCCGACGAAGAAGGCTGGATTGTCGGGACGGAGCGTGGCGAGCTCTTCCTCTTTGACAACGAAGGACGTCAGAAATGGAAACGCTCCCTTGGCATAGGCAAACTGATTGCTCTGTGTCTTACGCCTGACGGCAAGCTGGCGATAGTAGGCGAGCAGAGCGCTGAAGGTAAGCTGTATGCTGTTGATGTTCATACGGGTGATATCCGTTGGCAGTATAAGAGTGCTGACTTCGTCGGCTCCGATGCTTCGCAGCGTTCCTATCCGTCGGTTGTGCATATTGCAGTCGATAAGGAAAACAACGTCTACGCCAATGCTTACCGCTTTTTGATGCGCAAGGACGGCAGCAGAGGCTACAATGCCAAGATGCTGGCGGTAAACGAGGAAGGCAAGCTGCTGTGGCAATTCCCGAAGAATGAGGTTATCGACAGCTGGATAAACTGGTGCGATGTCAACGATAACAACGGCAGAGCAGTATTTTCTACTTCTGCCTACGATTACCGCGAGGATATGAAGTATAAGGATACGATGTACTTCCTCGACAAAAGAACCGGCGAACTGCTTAACTCTACGCATGTGCCGCCGATTCCACCGTTCGATAACACAGTTATGCGCGGCAGTCCCAACTTCAGTGCGGACGGCAAATATCTGGCAGCAGCAGCCAGTGACGGACGCGGTATGCTGTTTAATGAGGCAGGCAGAACGCTGTGGATGCGTTCTATCTCCAAGCCGCAGCAGGTGGATGGTACATATGTCAATGCCAGCGGCCGTGACGGCTTTGTAACACCTTATGGAGTGCTGTTTACCACGATTAATACCTTTAATCGTGAAAACTGGCAGTTGCCGACACCGGTAGAGCACCCGAGCAATAACAGTATTTTTGTTTTCAATACAGACGGTACCTTCCGCTATCAGTATATGGCAGACGGTACGATGGAGGAAATAGCCTTCGCCGGCAGGCTGGCGGCCTGTGCGGTGGGGCGCAACGTGCGCACGCACAATTACAAGGCGCACGGAGCACTGGTGCTGGACCTGGAAACAGGCAAAAAGTACAGCTATTTCCCAACCGAAGGACCTTGTCAGGCGATTGGTATTTCACCTGACGGACAGTGGCTGGCAGGCGTGGAAGCGCCGGCACTGACTCCGGATGGCAAGATTATCGGTGCTTACCGTTTACATATCTGGAAAAATAACGCAGGAGGAGCAAAGTAAATGTTGCAAAAAATAATTCATTATTATAAGCCCTATAAGCTGATTTTGCTTTTGGTGCTGATGGGCTCATGCTTCTCGGCCTTAATGGAGCTGCTGTTCCCTTATATCGTAAGGCAGATGCTTAATGTTCAGATTCCTCAAAAGAATATTGACGAGCTGCTTTACTGGGCTGGGATACTTTTAGCCTTATATGTTGTAAACTTCGGTCTGCTTTTTTCTATCAACTATTATGGTCATGTGATGAGCTCCGGCATTGAGAACGATATGCGTCGCGATTTGTTCGGACATATGGAAAAAATGTCCTTCCGCTTTTTTGATAATGCCCGCACAGGACAGCTGCTGTCGCGCATTACAAGCGATATCGTGGAAATCAGCGAGCTGACATTTAAAGGACCTAATGACCTTCTTGTCTGCACTATCAGTATGCTGGGTACTATTTTCATGATGCTGTATCTGAATCCGTATCTTGGCTCTATTATCGGTGCTATGCTGATTATTAAGGCGGTGCATTCTGTTTTCGTCAACAGAAAGATGAAGCGTGCCTTCCGCCGCAGCCGTGAAAAATCCGGTGAGGTTTCCGCGCAGGCAGAGGAGGCTCTGAGTGGTATCCGCCTGGTAAAGGCCTTTGCTAATGAACAGCTGGAGCTGGAGCGCTTTATGCGCAAGAGTAATGAGCTTTTGCGTGTGCGTACCGAATCATTTGCGATACTTTCATATTTTTCGGGAACTATTACCTTTTTTACCAACGCAACCAATCTGGTAGTTTTGGTTTGCGGTGGTATGATGGTTGCTAATGACCAACTGGCGCTCAGCGATTTTGTTGCCTTCTTCCTTTATGTTAATATCTTTATGAAACCTGTTTTCCGTCTGCTGATGTTTACGGAAATGTACCAGCGCGGTATGGCCGGCTATCACCGCTTTAATGAGATGATGCAGCATAAGGTGGAGATTGACGATGCGCCTGATGCGATTGCTGCAGGTAATATTAAGGGCCGCATTACCTTTGAGAATGTAACCTTCGGTTATCTGCAGGATAAGCCGGTACTAAAGCATTTTGATCTTGATATCGCTCCCGGTGAAAAGGTGGCCTTTGTGGGTGCTACGGGTGCAGGCAAGACAACGCTGGCGAGCCTTTTGCTGCGCTTTTACGAACCGACGCAGGGCAGAGTGCTGCTTGACGGTGTGGATATCAAAAAGTATAAGCAGAGCTATTTGCGTAACCATGTCGGCCTGGTGCAGCAGGATGTTTTCCTTTTCAGCGATTCGGTAAACTTTAATATTGCTTACGGCAAGATTAAGGCAAGCGAGCAGGAGATTGAGCAGGCTGCCAAGCTGGCGGCTGCTGATGACTTTATCAGCGCGTTGCCTGAGGGTTACGAAACTAAGGTCGGTGAGCGCGGCGTGAAGCTGAGCGGCGGCCAGAAGCAGCGTATTGCTATTGCCCGTGCCTTCTTGAAGAATCCGCCGGTGATGGTTTTTGACGAAGCGACGAGTGCGCTGGATACCAAGACTGAAAAGCAGATTCAGAAATCCCTGGACAAGCTGGCTGAAAGCCGCACGACGCTGATTATCGCACATCGTCTGTCTACGATTATCAACGCTGACAGAATTGTGGTGCTGCATAACGGTGAAATTGCGGAAATCGGCACGCACAAGAAGCTGATGGCCCTGGGTGGCATTTATAAGCGCTTGTACGAGCTGGATGAGCAGGATTAAGCTTAAAAATTAAATTTAAGCAGACGGAGCAGTTAAATTGCCTTTCGGGCAGATAATTGCTCCGTTTTTTATGCTATGTATACACTTGCGGAGCTTTGCGCTTATTGACATTCACAGGCAAAAATTATATAATTTTTTTATATGCAATCTTTGTTTACTGCGGTAATTTCCGCAGTAATGCAGTATTATTTTTCGAAGGAGCGAATGAACTACTATGAAATACATGACTGGTAACGAAATCCGCGAAAAGTTTTTGAAATTTTTCCAAGATAGAGGCCATCTTATGCTTCCGAGTGCTTCCCTGATTCCTCAGGATGACCCGACTCTGCTGATTATCGGTGCAGGCATGGCACCGTTCAAGCCGTTTTTCACCGGCAAAATGAAACCGCCTGCTACTCGTATCACCACCTGCCAAAAATGCGTGCGTACCGGTGATATTGAAAACGTTGGCCGCACTGCGCGCCACCATACCTATTTTGAAATGCTGGGCAACTTCTCCTTTGGCGATTACTTCAAAAAAGAAGTTATTCCCTGGAGCTGGGAGTTCCTGACCAAGGAGCTTGGCCTGCCTGGCGATAAGCTGTACATCACCATCCACACTGAGGATGATGAAGCTTTTGATATCTGGCACAATGTTGTAGGTGTTCCTGAAGACCACATTGTACGCCTGGCTGATAACTGGTGGGAAATCGGCAGCGGTCCGTGCGGCCCTGACTCCGAAATCCACATCGACCTCGGTCCTGAACGCGGCTGCGGCAAACCGACCTGCGGCCCCGGCTGTGACTGCGACCGTTTCCTGGAAATCTGGAACCTGGTATTCACCCAGTTCAACCAGATGCCTGACGGTACTTATCCGCCGCTGAAAAACAAAAATATTGATACCGGCGCCGGCTTGGAGCGTCTGGCAAGTGTTGTTCAAGGCAAGCCGTCCAACTTTGAAACTGACCTGATTTTCCCGATTATTGAATATGCAGCTAAGATTGCCAATGTTGAATATGGCAAGGATAAGGCTACCGACGTTTCCCTGAAGGTTATCGCTGACCATGTACGCAGCATGACTTTTATGATTGGCGATGGCATTCTGCCGTCCAACGAAGGCCGTGGCTATGTACTGCGCCGTATCCTGCGCCGTGCTATCCGTCACGCTCGTCTGCTGGGCATCAACGAAATGTTCCTGACCGGTGCTGTTGATGTTGTTATCGGCATGTTCGGTCACGCTTACCCCAACCTGGTAGAGAAGGCTGACTTCATTAAAAAGGTTGTGGAAATGGAAGAAACCAGCTTCCTGCGCACTCTGAAACAGGGCTGCGAGCTGCTGAACGAAGAGATTGAAAAGCTGAAGGCTGAAAACAAAACCGTTCTCGACGGTGCAACTGCTTTCAAGCTGAACGATACCTTTGGCTTCCCCTGGGAACTGACTGAAGAAATCCTGGAAGAAGCTGGCATGACTATGGATAAAGAGGGCTTCGACGCTGCGCTGGAGGTTCAGCGTAAAATGGCGCGTGAAGCACGCAACGATAAAGAGGGCCGTCCGGTTGTTTATAACACCAGCGGCATCAATGTTGCTGAGCTGAAGGTTGACGAGGCTGCAACCGAAGCTAAGATTGTGAAGATGTATCCTGCGCATGACGCACAGCCGATTGAAAACGCTGCTGACGGCACTGATGTTGCTGTTATCTGCGACGTTACCGCTTTCCATGCTGAGGGCGGCGGCCAGTTGGGCGATATCGGTACTATTACCGCTCCGACCGGCGTGATTGCTGTAAATGTTACTAAAAAGCTGCCTGACGGCGCTGTTATTATGATCGGTTCCGTAACCGAAGGCACTGTTGCTGTAGGCGACGCTGTTACCTTTGCTGTAGACAAGGCACGCAAGATGGATATCGCTCGTAACCATACCGCAACCCATCTGCTGCACGCTGCTTTGAAGCAGGTGCTGGGTGCCCATGTTAACCAGGCCGGCAGCTATGTCGGTCCGGACCGTCTGCGTTTTGACTTCTCCCACTTCTCTCAGGTTACCGCTGAGGAGCTGAAGAAAGTAGAGGCTATTGTCAACGAGCAGGTGCTGGCTGGCAAAGATGTTAATATTGAAGAGCTGCCGATTGAGGAAGCTAAGAAGAAGGGTGCTACCGCGCTCTTCGGCGAAAAATACGGCAACATCGTTCGTGTTGTTACCGTTCCGGACTTCTCCATGGAGTTCTGCGGTGGCAGCCATGTAAGCAATACCGCACAAATCGGTATGTTCAAAATCGTGAGCGAAGGCTCCAGTGGCGCAGGCGTGCGCCGTATTGAGGCTGTTACCGGTCATGGTGCTGTGGCTCATGTAAACGCTACCGAGGCAATGGTGAACGGTCTGGCTGCTGAGCTGAAATGCCGCAGCTGCGACGTTCCGACTCGTCTGGAGGCCCTGCAATGCGAGCTGAAGGCTGCACAGAAGAAGGCTGAAGAGCTGGCTGCAGAAATCGCTAAGGCTCAGGTAAGCAATGTTGCTGATCAGATTAAGGATGCTAACGGCGTTCCTGTTCTGGTACAGAAGGTTAATGCTGACAGCGTTGACGCTCTGCGTAACTTGGGTGACCAGATGCGTGATAAGGTTGGCGGCGTTGTTGTGTTGGCTGCTGTTATGGGCGAGAAGGTAAGCATTCTGACCATGGCTACTAAAGATGCTGTTGCTAAAGGCGTTCATGCGGGCAACATCGTTAAGGCTGTTGCTAAGCTGTGCGGCGGTGGCGGCGGCGGTCGTCCTGATATGGCACAAGCCGGTGCTAAGGACGTAGCCAAGGTTGATGAAGCACTTGCTGCTGCTTTTGATATCGTTGCTGCTATGGTGAAATAATTACTTCGTTTAGCAGACGTTGAATTAAATATTACCTAAAAATAAAACTGACGAGGCAAATTTTGCTTCGTCAGTTTTTGTATGTCTGTAATAGTGCTTTCAGACGGTTTGATTAAAGTTGTAAAGACCGCTTGCCAAGAAGCATTTTTTGTTAAGCGTTATTGAAACACTACTAATATTTTTACTATGTATTTTTTGACAAAGAGTCCGAATCGTGATAAATTCATATTAGCAGGAGTTTTTATTTTGAGCGGGGGCTATGCCTCCGTATGTGTGTATATTATGAAGGAGGTTTTTCTTATGGCAGAAGATTTTGTTGGTGTAAGCGGTTCTCTTAATGAAAGCTTTGTCGGTGCAGCCAATGATAAGCTGTTCGAGGTTCCTTTTGAAGCGCTGGAGGTGCGTATGGCTAAGGAAAAACCGCAGCTTGTACCAGGACTGACGGCTTTGAAGAAGGCTATGTCTGCGCCTGCGTTTGAGCGTCTGATTAGCCCGCTGCTGAATATTAACTTGGGTGATGATGCGTTGCTGCTGGTTGCCGGTGACGAAAGAGTACGCACGGAGCTGATCGGTAAGTATCTGCCGGTTATCAAAGCGGCGTTTAATGTCAGCAGCGTGCGTGTTGTCGGTGGCGCACGCAACGGATTGGATGCGTATTGATGCTGTGATTTTGTAGCTTTATAATGTGGATTTAAGAAATTAAAAACGTCGTGAGCTTATGAGTTTTAATCATTGCTCACGACGTTTTGGTGTTTTACGTTTCAGACTCTTCTAAGCAGTACAAGCGTATCTTTACAAGCTTCCTGCTCTATCCAAAAAGTCACGCAGAATGTCGCAGGAGGCAGCGAACTTAGCCTGCTCTTCTTCCGTAAGTTTCAGTTCAAGAATCTCTTCGATACCGTTCTTGCCGATGACACAGGGTACGCCGGCAGCAACGTTCTTCTGACCGTATTCGCCGTTGAGTGCGGTGGAGCAGGGCCAGATGAGCTTTTGGTCGTGGAAGATAGCCTTAATCAGCATGCAGGCAGCATTGGCAATACCAAATTCCGTGCAGCCCTTGCCGTCAACCTCAATATCGCCGGCTCTTTTAACCTGCAGCTGCAAATCGTCCAGACTGAGGGCAGCCAGCTCCGGACGTTCGGCGCGCAGCTGGGCAAAGCTCTTGCTGCCGATGCGAATGGCCGACCAGACAACGAAGCTGGAATTACCGTGTTCGCCCATGCAGAAGGCTTGAATGGATTTGCGGCTGTAGCCTGTTGCGGCGCTGAGTACACGCAGCAGACGGTAGCTTTCAAGGCTGGTGCCGGTGCAGAAGCAACGATTCGGCTCCCAGTTCATCTGGCGGCGGATATGCTCGCAGATGATGTCTGCCGGATTAGAAATGCTGATCATAATACCCTTGAAGTCAACCTGCTTCAGGTGGCTGATAACCTCGTTGGCCATCTTGATGGAATCGTCAAACATATCCAGACGTGTTTCGCCGGGACGGCGGCTGCGGCCGAAGGCCATTACCAGAATATCGGCATCGTTGAGCTCGCTGTATTCACCTGCGCGGATTTTGGCGTCGTGACCGCAAAGAGCACCGCTGACACAGTCGTCCAAATCCAGTGCCTGTGCTGCAGCTTTTTCCTTAAGAATATCAATCAGTACAATATCATCTGCTTCACCGGACTGGATGAGCGCTAAAGCAACGTGAGAGCCGACATGACCTGCGCCGACGATTACAACCTTACGAGTTTTTAACATAACAGAGACCTCCTTTATGAAAACAGGGAACCGTCCCCACTTGTGCTGGAGATAGTTCCCTCATTTTTTCTATGCGGTAAAAATATGCCGGTGCAGTATTTATCCCGCTTAGCTATTTTATTTGTTTGCTTCTGCTTCGGCAATAACCTTATTGATATCTTCGATAAGAGCATCAACATCAATGCCGTGAGCGCCTGCGCCCTGACCGATGGTTTCGAAATGAGCAGCCATGCAGCCGATGCAGCCCAGACCATATTCAGCGAAAACCTCCATGATTTCAGGATGGTTTTGAACGGCTTCAATAATGCCGGTATCTTTAGTAACCATTGTATAAGTCTCCTTTTTATAAAAATTGTACACATAATCCGTACTCATTCATTATATCATTTGTGCTTCTAAAAGCCAAATTTATTACTGAAAATTTTTTGCGAATTAAGCTTGACAGAGTTCACGTTTTTTTGATTATTTTTTCACATTAAGCCGTGAAATACTTGCGTTTACTGCTAATAAACGATATAATGGAGAAAAGTGGTGCAATGTGGGTAAAAAGGGGGCGACAAAATGCTTTTAGGTGAATACGAACACACTCTGGATGCAAAAGGTCGTCTTGCTATGCCTGCTAAGTTGCGTGAAAGTTTGGGCAGTAAGTTTATTATTACCAAAGGTCTGGACGGCTGTCTTTTTGTTTATGATATGGAGCAATGGCATCAGCTGGAACAGAAGCTGGCAGCCTTGCCGATGAGCCGCAAAACAGCGCGTGATTTTACCCGTTTTCTCTTTGGCGGTGCCTGCGAAGGCGAATGTGACAAGCAGGGCAGAGTATTGCTGCCGGCAAACCTGCGTCGTCATGCCGGTCTGGAAAAGGATGCTGTGATTGTGGGCGTAGGCAGCAGAGCTGAAATTTGGGATGCAGGCCGTTGGAACGAATATAACGAAGAAAATGCCGAGGATGTGAGTGAACTCGCAGAGCAGCTTGCTGACTTAGGAATATAAGATTGGTGTTGGCTATGGAATTTAAGCATACAAGTATTCTGCTCGCTGAGAGCGTGGACTTTCTGATAACAGATAAAAATGGTATTTACGTGGACTGCACTATGGGCGGTGCGGGGCACAGCAGTGCGTTTGCCGCACAGTTGGAGGCAGGCGGTCTTTTGATTGGCATTGATCAGGATGATGATGCTATTGCTGCTGGTTCCGAGCGCTTGCTGAACAAATTTACCTGCAAAACCGCAGTTGCCAAGTCTAATTTTGAAAATTTTTCCCAGGTATTGGATTCCATGGGAATTGATGAAATTGACGGTATCTTTTTTGACCTTGGTGTTTCGAGCTATCAGCTGGATACACCGGAGCGTGGTTTCTCATATATGCATGACGGACCTTTGGATATGCGCATGAATAAAGAAGCAAGTCTGGATGCAGAGTACATTGTAAACCACTACAAGGAAGAAGAGCTGGCGGATATTATTCACCGTTACGGTGAGGAACGCTGGGCCAAGCGTATCGCGCAGTTTATTGTGGCGGCACGCAAGGAAAAGCCGTTGACTACTACTTTTGAGCTGGTGGATGTCATCAAGAAGGCTATTCCCAAGGGAGCAAGACTTGACGGTCCGCATCCGGCGAAGCGTACCTTTCAGGCTATCCGTATCGAGGTAAACAACGAGCTGGGAATTTTGGCAGATACGATGGAAAGAGCTGTGAACCGCTTAAAGAGCGGCGGCCGCATCGGTGTTATTACCTTCCATTCGCTGGAGGACAGAATTATTAAACAGACCTTTGCGAAGCTTGCCAAGGGCTGCACTTGTCCGCCGCAGCTGCCTGTGTGCGTATGTGGTAAAAAGCCTTTGCTGCGCAAAACGGGAAATATTGTTCCCTCAAAAGCAGAGGTAGAAGAAAATCCGCGTAGCCGCAGTGCGCGCCTGCGTTATGCAATTAAAATTTGACAGATAATAGCTGAGAGATAAATTTTGATGTTTTGATGAAGGGTGATTTTGATGCTTGCCAGAAAATATGATAATTATGCTTGGCAGGAGCAGCCTGCCGAGCAATATGAGGTTCAGCAGCCTGCCCGCAGAAAAGTACATAGACCTGATCCGAGAAGAGTGCTGCGCAACAGAATTCTTAAAGCATTTTTACTTATTATGGCAGCTTATTTTATTGTTGTTTTACGCAGTAACGCTATGGTGCAGTACGGTAATGAGCTGGTGAGCCTGCAGCAGCAGGAGGCTCAGCTTATCACCAAAAACAACGAGCTGAAAATCGAGGTTGAGCAGCTGAAGGGACCGGAACGTATTATCGGTTTGGCCGAACAGTATTTGGGTATGAGTGTTGCCCGCAGCAATATTTATGTTAAGGCTGGTGGAAGCAGCAATTCTTTGGCTGTGCATAACAAATAAACATAGCCATTCAGTTTATATTGTGATATAATTTGAATGGGTTTTGGGAGGCAGCCTTTTGGCTGCCGTTTCAATTTAAATTCTATACTATAATTAAACTAGAAGTAGTTTACGGCTTTGCTCCATAAGGGGCGGAACGTAAAACAGGGGGGTTAATAAATGGAAAAGCAACTAGCTTCACTCCTTGCCTTATTGCCGCAGGCTGAGGTAATTGGCAGTGCTGATAAAGTTATTACTGATGTAACTGCCGATTCCCGTGCGGTGGTAGCCGGCAGTCTTTTTATCTGCCTGAAGGGTGCAACTGTAGACGGACATAAATTTTTGGCAATGGCTGCCGAGAAGGGCGCTGTTGCTGCGCTGGTGGAGGACGTTCCCGCTGAAGTACCGCAGGGCGTTACTCTTATTAAGGTTGACGATACGCGTGAGGCTATGGAGCTGGTAACACCGTATTTTTATGATTATCCGGGACGTAAGCTGAGAATGATCGGCGTGACCGGTACTAACGGCAAAACAACTTCAACTAATATTATCCGTCTGATTCTGCGCAAGGCAGGCTATAAGGTTGGCCTGATTGGCACTATCAATATTATGATTAACGATGAGATCACCGAATCTCATAATACTACTCCGGATGTAGTTGACCTGCAGAAGACACTGTATGCTATGTGCTGTGCCGGCTGTGATTACTGCGTAATGGAGGTTTCCAGTCATGCGTTGGCTTTGAAGCGTGTGGCAGGCATTGAATATGACTGCGCTGTGCTGACGAATATTACCCAGGATCACCTGGACTTCCATAAAACTATGGAGAATTACCGCGATGCCAAGAGCCTGCTCTTTGAGCATCTGACCGACGGCAGCAAGCCGAATAAAAACGCTGTTTTCAATATGGATGACGCAAGCTCTGCAATTATCCGTGAGCGTACCAAGGCTAATGTACTGACCTATGGTGAAGGCCATGATAATGATATTTATCCTTTGAGCTTTACGGTAGAGCCTAAGCATATGCAGCTGCTGCTGCATACTCCGGTGGGCGAAATGGACCTGGAGCTGAAGATTACCGGCGAGTTCAACGTGTATAATGTTATGGGTGTTATCGGTGCAATGCTGGCTGAAAAGATTGACAAGGATATCATTTGCTCCGTACTCGACGGTTTTGACGGCGTCCCCGGGCGTTTCCAGCTCGTTGAGGCAGGACAGCCTTATACTGTTATTGTAGACTACGCACATACTCCCGACGGCTTGGAGAACGTGCTGAAAACCGCACGATCCATTACCCGCGGCAAGCTGTGGGTTGTGTTCGGCTGCGGCGGTGACCGTGACAACAAAAAGCGTCCGCTGATGGGTGCGTTGGCACTGGAGCTGGCTGACAACATCGTTGTCACCTCCGATAATCCGCGTACCGAGGATCCGGAACTGATTATCGACGAAATTTTTACGGCACTGCAAAATGTGCCCGAAGGCAAGCACGTTACCCGTCTGAGCGACAGACGTGAAGCAATCTGCTATGCTTTGGCAGAGGCTGCTGCCGATGATGTTATTCTGATTGCCGGCAAGGGCCACGAAAATTACCAGATTTTGAAGGACAGAACTATTCACTTTGATGATAAAGAAGTTGTAATGGAATACTGGAGTGATAAAAAATGCTGAAGGCCAGTGAAGTTTTAGCAGCCACTAAGGCTGTTTGTGCAGATTTTGAGTTTACCGGCATAACCACCGATTCCCGTGCGGTAAAGCCGGGAGAATTATTCGTAGCGCTGAAGGGCGATAATTTTGACGGCCATGACTATTGCGCCAAGGCTGTGGAGCTGGGTGCTGCAGGCGTTGTTGTATCCCATGAGGTGAGCGGCTTGCCTGCAGGCGTTGCTGTGTTCATGGTAGAGGATACGCTGCTTGCTTATCAGCAGCTTGCGCATGCCTATCGTCTGCGTAAGCAGGGCCTGAAGGTTTTTGCTATCACAGGCTCTAACGGCAAAACCTCTACGAAGGATTTGCTGGCTGCCTGCCTGAGCTGCAAATATAATGTTGTCAAAACTCAGGGCAACTTCAATAATGAAATCGGTTTGCCGAAAACCTTGTTGAGCATTCAGCCTGATACCGATATTGCCGTTGTGGAGATGGGCATGCGCGGTCTGGGCCAGATTGCCGAGCTGTGCAGCATTGCCGAGCCTGACAGCGGTCTGATTACCAACGTGGGCGAAACCCACATGGAGCTTTTGGGCAGCATGGAAAACATCGGCAAGGCCAAAAGCGAAATCGTGCTTAATCTGCCGGAGGATGGCTTTGCTGTGCTCAACGGAGATAACGAATACGTACTGTCGGCAGCAGGCAAGACCAAGGCGCAGGTTGTTTACTTTGGCTTGGGCGAAAACTGCGACTTCCGCGGCAGCGATATTGTGACCTCCGGTGCAGGCACCACCTTTACCTGTACCCATAAGGCTACGGGCGAAGCTGTCAAGGTAAGCCTGCAGCTGATCGGTGAGCATAACGTTTATAACGCACTGAGCGCTATCGCCGGGGCTTTCTGCTACGGTGTGCCGATGGCAGCAAGCGCACAGGCACTGGCAACTGCCCGTCTGACAGGCAGCCGTCAGGAAATCGTTTATATCGGCGATATCACCTTTATCAACGATGCTTATAATGCAAGCCCTGCTTCTATGGAGGCTGCGCTGAAAACTCTGGCGGAGGCCAAGAAGGCAGCGCATGGCCAGGCCCGCACTATTGCTGTGCTGGCAGATATGCTGGAGCTGGGAGATATCAGCGAGGATGCGCATCGCCGTGTAGGACGCTGGGCTGTAGAAAATGGTGTGGATTTTGTACTGACCTACGGTCCGCAGGCTGCTTATATTGCAGATGAGGCTGCAAAGCTTGGTGGCAAGAGCAAGCATTGCGCTGACCGTCAGGAGGCAGCGGATGCTTTGCGTCTGATGGCTTCCGCAGGTGATATTATCCTGCTTAAGGGCAGCCATTCCATGCAGGTTGACAAAATGCTGGAGCTGTTCAAGTAAACTTAAGAGAGTGAGATTTTAGTAGATGTTAAAATTAATCGGAATTCCTGTGACTGCGTTTATCGTTTGTGCTTTAATCGGCCCGGTGCTGATTCCTTATCTGCATAAGCTGAAGTTCGGCCAGTCTATCCGCGAGTGCGGACCGGCAAGCCATATGGCGAAAAGCGGCACACCGACGATGGGCGGACTTATGATGCTGGCAGCGTTGCTAGTTGCTTTGCTGTGGGGCAACTTTACTCCCCATGTAATTATTGCTCTGGTGCTGACAGTAGGCCATGCGGTCATAGGCTTTATAGATGATTACATCAAGGTTGTAATGAAGCGTAATCTGGGCCTGACTGCCAAGCAGAAATTCTTACTGCAGTTCATTCTGGCCGGTGCCTATGTATATTTCGCCGAAACGCATATCCGCAATACGGAGCTGTGGGTTCCCGGCATCAATGCTGTCATTGATTTAGGCTGGGGTTATTATGTGCTGGCCTTCTTGCTTTTGGTTGGCACAACCAATGCCGTAAATCTGACAGATGGTCTGGACGGACTGGTTTCCTTTGTCAGTCTGCCTGTTACCATGGTTTTCGCTTTTATTGCTTACATGCAGGGTATGTTGGATCTGAGCGGTTTTTCTTTGGGCCTGACCGGTGCCTGCCTTGGCTTTTTGCTGTTTAACCGTCATCCTGCCAGAGTATTTATGGGTGATACCGGTTCCTTGGCTTTGGGCGGTGCTATTGCCTCTTTAGCGCTTTTGACACGTACAGAGCTGCTGCTGGTTATTGTCGGCGGTATCTATGTAGCGGAAGCACTGTCGGTAATTATTCAGGTTACCTATTTCCGCTTCAGCGGCGGTAAGCGTATTTTCCGCATGTCTCCGCTGCATCATCATTTTGAGCTTGGCGGCTGGCCTGAGGTTAAGGTTGTGCGTGTGTTTACAGCAGTAAGCTGCGTATTGTCTGTCATTGGCTTATGTCTGTGGCTTAATGCATTTGTATAAAAAATCTTTGGCTATAACCGTTTTGTCGCAAATTTTGCGGTGAAAGGGCTATAGCCTATGTATGTTTATGAATAGAGGGTGTTTCTTGATGACTAAAAAGGATGCTGTAATCGTTTACGGCGCAGGCATCAGCGGCCGTGGAGCAGCGCAGGTGCTGGCAGATAAAAAGCAGCAGGTATATTTGTATAATGATATGGACTGCACTTTAGAGCCGCAGCTGCTGCAGCTTTTGCAGAGCGTTGGCGGTGGGCTGGCCATCGGTCAGGCTGCATTTGAAAGCCTGCTTGATATTGCAGGGGTAGTGGTGCTTTCTCCGGGTATTGCCTGTGATAACGCAAATGTGCTGCTCGCAGAGCAGCGCGGACTGGAGGTCATCAGCGAGGTTGAGCTTGGCTACAGGCTGTATGGCGGTCACATTGCTGCTATCACCGGTACTAACGGCAAAACCACTACCACTACTATCGTGGGTGAGATGCTCAAGCGTTTGCCGGTGCCTTCTGCAGTAGGCGGCAACATCGGTTTGGCACTGTCCAAGGAGGTAGAGAGCCTGCCTCAGGATGGTTGGCTTGCTGCCGAGCTTTCCAGCTTTCAGCTGGAAAAAGTCAGCAGCTTCTGCCCTGATATCGCGGTAGTGCTGAACCTGACTCCGGATCATCTGGAGCGCCATCATACGATGGAAGCCTATGGTGAGGCAAAGAAAAATATTTTCCGTCAGCAGGGTGAGGCGCAGGTTACGGTGCTTAATTACGATGATCCTATCGTGCGTACCTGGGGTGCGGAAACTAAAGGCCGCCTGTGTTACTTCAGCCGTAAGGAAAAACTGCAGCAGGGCATCTATATGCAGGATGGTAACTTTATCATCAGCTGGGACGGCAAGCAGGAAACTGTCTGCAATATCAGCGAGCTGCATCTGTTCGGCGGTCACAACGAAGAAAACGTGCTGGCAGCCATTGCCTGCGGCTTTTTCGCCGGTGTGAGCATCAGCGATATGGCTGATGTGCTGCGTAACTTCAAAAGCATTGAGCACCGCATTGAATACGTTGCTACGATTGACGGCGTACCGTATTACAATGATTCTAAGGCTACCAATACCGATTCTACGATTAAGGCTTTGGAGGCCTTTAAGGACGGCCACATCATCCTGCTGGCAGGCGGTCACGATAAGCTGACGCCGCTGGAGCCGATGATGGAGCTGGTTAAGGAAAAGACCGACGCATTGATTCTGCTGGGTGCAGCCAAGGAGCGCTTCTACAAGGCTGCTGTTGCCTGCGGCGTGCAGAACATCGTGCTGGCTGACAGCTTTGAGGATGCAGTGAGCAAGGCACATGCGCTGGCACATAAGCCGCAGGTAGTGCTGCTTTCGCCGGCCTGCTCGTCCTTTGATATGTTCAAAAATTATCCGGAGCGTGGTAACTATTTTAAAAAGCTGGTACACGAGCTGGAGGGAGGTAACGTTAAGTGAAGGTAATTCTTTCCGGCGGCGGTACGGGCGGACACATTTATCCGGCCCTGACCATTGCAGACCAGATAAAAAAGCTGCAGCCTGAGGCGGAGGTAAGCTTCGTAGGCACTAGGCAGGGATTGGAGAAGGATATCATTCCCCGCTACGGCTACAAGCTGCAGTTCATTGAGGTAGCAGGCTTTAAGCGCAGTTTGAGCCTTGATACTCTGCGCAGTGCGGCAAAGCTTTTTGCCGGCTTATATGATGCCTACAAGATTATCAGCAACGAAAAGCCGGATCTGGTAATCGGTACCGGCGGTTATGTCTGCGGACCGATTGTTTTCATGGCAGCGTTAAAGGGAATTCCCTGCTGCATTCAGGAGCAGAACGCGATGCCAGGTGTAACCAATAAAATTTTGTCACGTTATGTGCGCAAAGTATTTTTAGGTTATAAAGAGGGCGGCAAATATTTTCACGGCAAGGCAGAGCTGGAATATACCGGCAATCCTATCCGCAGTGAAATTCTGCAGCATACGCGTGAGGAAGCTGTTAAGGAGCTGGGGCTGGACCCGGCGAAGAAAACGATTCTTGTTTCCGGAGGCAGTCGCGGTGCACGCACCATCAACAACGCTATGCTGGAAGCAGAGCTGGCGCTTTCCGGCAGAGCCGAGGTACAGGTGCTGCATGCGACCGGTGACGTGAATTATGACGCCTATATGGCGGAAATCAAAAAGCGCGGCGGTGTGGCAGATAACATTATTATCAAGCCTTATTTGCATAATATGCCGGTAGCGTTGGCTGCGGCCGATCTGGCAGTATTTCGTGCCGGTGCAATCGGCCTGGCAGAGCTGATGGCTAAGGGAGTGCCGTCGCTTCTGGTACCATATCCGTATGCTACGGCAAATCACCAGGAGTTTAATGCCAGAGCGGTAGAGGCTCAGGGTGCTGCCAAGGTTATTCTTGATAAGGACCTGACTGGCGACACCGTTTTGGAGTTTATCGAGCATTTATTAGTACATGAAGAGGAATTGCAGCAGATGCATGCGGCGGCCCAAAAGCTTGGCAGACCGCAGGCTGCAGAGGTTATAGCCAAAGAGGCTGTGGCCTTGACTAAACAATAAGGGAGGGCCTCGAGTGGCTGAAAACAAATTAGCAAACCTGCATAATATACATTTTATCGGTATCGGCGGCGCCGGCATGAGCGCGATTGCTTATGTATTGATTAAGCGCGGCTATGATGTAAGCGGTTCCGATTTAAATGCCGGTCATATGTCGGCACATCTGGCGGAAGAAGGCGCTATGGTTTATATGGGCCATGCTGCCAGCCAGGTGGAGGATGCCGAGGCTGTAGTTATTTCTACAGCGATTCATCCCAACAATCCGGAGCTGGTAGAGGCCAGAAAGCGCGGTATTCCCGTGCTGCACCGCAGCGATGTGCTGGCTGCGGTAATGAATGCTGCCGACGGCGTAGCTGTTGCAGGCGCTCACGGCAAAACTACTACCAGTGCGATGATTTCCTGCATTGCGGCAGAAAGCGGTATTGACCCGACTGTTATCATCGGCGGCGAGGTAAGCAGCCTTGGCGGTAATGCGCGCAACGGCGCAGGTCGCTTTGTGGTAGCGGAGGCGGATGAAAGCGACGGCTCCTTCCTCAAGCTGTATCCGTATCTTGCTGTAGTAACTAATATTGAAGATGACCATCTGGATCATTACGGTACAGAAGAAAATATATATCAGGCTTTTAAACAGTTTGTAGGCAACATCAAGGAAGGCGGCAAGGCAGTCCTTTGCTTTGATAATGCCAAGGTACGCCGTCTGGCTGCCGAAACCGATAAAGAGGTAATTACCTACGGCGTAGAAGGCGAGGGTGCTGACTACATTGCCCGTGATATTTCCTACGGTGTTGACGGTACCAGCTACAAGCTGTACTATAAGGGAGAATTTGTGACGGAGGTTCATCTGATTGTTCCCGGCAGACATAATGTGCTGAATTCTATGGGCGCGTTTGCTGCTGCACATGAAATGGGTATTGCTACCGACAAGATTCTCACGTCCTTGAAAAAGTTCGGCGGTGCCAAGCGTCGTTTTGAAACCAAGGGTAAGGTTAACGGTGTCTGGGTTGTTGATGATTATGCGCATCATCCGACAGAAATCGGCGTAACGCTGAAGGCTGCCAGACAGACAAAGCCTGAGCGCCTGCTGTGCGTGTTCCAGCCGCATCGCTACACCCGTACCAAGCTGCTGTTCTCCGAGTTCTGCGAATGCTTTAAGGATTGCGATGAGCTGATTCTGACTGACATTTATGCAGCCAGCGAGGAAGCAATTCCCGGCGTGAGCAGCATGCATTTGGCAGAGGGTATCAAAGCAGCGACCGGTCAAGAGGTGCTGTATATCGGCAAGCTGACCAAGGCTGAGGAATACCTGGAGCGCGTTGTACGTCCCGGCGATCTGGTGATGACCATCGGTGCCGGTGATGTGTTTAAAATTGGAGAAGAATTAGTTAGGGAGTTGGAAAGAAATGCAGATTAATAAGCAGGATGTTGTTGCTGTTGTTTTAGGCGGGCCTTCCTCTGAGGCCGAAATTTCGCGTGTTACCGGCGGCGCTATTGCGAACGCACTGCGCGAAAAGGGCTATAATGCCAAGGAAGTTGAGCTGAATCCGTCTAATCTGATTAACGAGCTGCGTGATATGAACGCTAAGGTAGTATTTAACGCCGTTCATGGTATGTATGGTGAGGATGGCCGTTTGCAGAGTATTCTGGAGGCAGCAGGTATTCCTTATACCGGCTGCGGCGTACTGGCAAGCGCTGTTTCTATGGATAAATCCGCTACGAAGCGTTATCTGCAGTCTGCAGGCATTCCTACCGCACCCTGCATGATTATCAACAAGCGTGATGCAGGTGATTTGCAGACGCTGGCAGAAAAAATTATTTCCGAGTTCGGTCTGCCCGTAGTTATTAAGGCAGCAACTCAGGGCTCCAGCATCGGCGTGGTAATTCCCAAGACTGCACAAGAGGTTGTGCCTGCACTGGAGGAAGCCTTCAAGTATTCCGAAAATGTGCTGGCAGAAAAGTGCATCAAGGGCAAGGAGCTGACGATTTCTATTATGGAAGAGAACGGCGAGCCTAAGCCGTTGCCGGTTATCTGGATTGCACCGCATTCCGGAGCCTATGACTTCCATTCCAAATACACCAAGGGTGCTACGGATTACCACTGCCCGGCACCGTTTGATGAGAAAACTACTGCCTATATCCAAAAAATTGCTGTAGAAACCTACAAGCTGCTGGGCCTTTCCGGTGTAGCGCGTGTAGATGCTATGCTGGGTGATGAGGATGGTGTTGCTTATGTACTGGAAGCAAACACTGTTCCCGGCATGACGGCAACCAGCCTGGTTCCGAAGGCTGCTGCTGCTGTGGGCATCAGCTTCCCGGAGCTCTGTGAGAAAATTTTACTGAGCGCTAAATAAAAATGTTTTACAAGGAGCCAAAGGAGGTGCAGCATGGATTCATCGCAGACTATACGCGAACAACTGCGCAAACGCAGACGCCGGAAATTCTGGCACATGGTGCGCCTACTGGTATCCACGGCTATACTTGCTGTAACCTGTACATATGTCTGGCGCTATGTGCATAATCCTGCGTTTGCCTTTGGTAACGTCAGCATTCACGGAAGCAGTCAGCTGACGGAGGCGGAGGTTATCTCGCTTGCAGGCTGCGGGCAGGGACCATTGAATCTTTTCAATGCCAGCTCCGGCCGTCTGCGGGAGGCTTTGCTGCATGATGTCCGCTTTAAGAATGCAGAGGTGGCTTATCGCTTTCCGGCAACCTTGCAGGTGAGCGTAGAGGAACGGCAACCGGCGCTTTATGTTGCCAATTCCTATCACAGCTATCTGAAGGTGGATTATAACGGCGTTGTTCTTAGTGTGACAACTACTATTCCGGATGCTAAGGCTCCTGTGCTGGCCGGCATAAAATGCGGTAATCTTTATCTGGGCGATAAGGTTGCCAATGCCGGTGTGCTGCAGATTCTGCAATTTTTGCAGCAGCTGACGCCGGAAGCACTGCAGCGTATCGGTGAAATTGCCGTTGATGATAAGCAGGATGTTAAGCTGCAGCTGAGCGGCAGCTTTCCGGTGCGTTTGGGCAGGGTGCAGGAGGTATCACAGAAGGCTTCTGTGTTTATGACTGTGTTCAACGAGATTAAAGATAAAAATATTAAGGCTGAATATATTGATTTGACCTTCGGTAAGCCATATATCAAGCTTTTGCCAAAATAAATTGCTGTTAACTTGTTATAGCTGCAATGCTGTTGCAGCTGATGTCACAGTGAGGGTGAGATAATGAAAGAAATTTTTACTATGGATTTAAAGGGCAAGCTGTTGATTGCCGTGGTATTCATGGTGTTGGGATTTATGCTTTCGGTACAGTATAAAACTACAGAGCTTCAGCGTAATGTGCGTATGGACCGCGTAGAGGATTTGTCGGAACGCCTGAAGGTTATGGAAGCCGAGAACAAGCAGCTGCTGACAGAGCTGGAAACCTTGCGAGCAGGTGCTGCCAAGGATCCTGCTGATGACCGTATGAAGCTGATGGCAGGCACGACTGACGTAGAGGGCGAAGGCATTGAGATATTGCTGGACGACAGCAATATTGCCAAAAAGTCCGGCGAAAATCCTAATTTGTACATCATTCATGATGAAGATTTGCTGCGTGTGCTCAACGAGCTGCGCGCTGCCGGTGCGGAAGCAATTTCTGTCAACGATCAGCGCATTGTGGCTATGAGCGAGATTCGTTGTGCAGGACCTACTATTTCGGTAAACAATGTCCGCAGTGCTCCGCCTTATGTTATCAAGGCTATAGGCGCTCCTAAAACTCTGAGCAGTGCTCTGCGTCTGCGTGGCGGTGTTGTAGAAACCTTTGAGTTCTGGGGCATTCAGGTAAAAATCAAGACTGTTGAAAAGCTGCATATTCCGGCGCTTAAAGCACCGCGCAGCTTTGAATACGCTAAGACAGTGGAAAGCAAGGAGGCAGCGAAATGATTGGATTTGCATTTGCCGGCCTTTTGCTTGGTCTTATACTTGGTGTTTACTGTCCTTTCAGAGTGCCACCCGAATACGCACGTCTGCTTGCCGTAGCTGTTATGGCAGGTATGGATGCAGTGCTGGGCGGTGTACGTGCTTCACTTGAAGGCAATTATGATACTCAGGTATTCATTTCCGGATTCTTTATCAATGGTATTCTGGCTGCCTTTTTGTGCTATGCAGGTAATCTGATCGGTATCGATTTATATCTGGTAGCGGTACTGATTTTCGGTATGCGTATTTTCCAGAATTTGGGAATTATCCGTCGCCTTTATATGGGCAAATAAGTGTCCTGTCGGAAGATGAAGAAAAAAATTCATTAATAAGCAGGAAAATAGCACTTTCATGTTGAACAATATAAAAATGATTTTTTTATAAATAAGCTACCCAAAGCTAAGGGGGACGTAGAATATGTTTGATGACGTAGAGACAACCTTTGAACCGTTGGCCAATATTAAAGTAATTGGTGTAGGCGGTGGCGGCAATAACGCCGTAAACCGTATGATCGACGCCGGCGTAAGCGGCGTAGAATTTATTGCAGTGAACTGCGATAAGCAGTGCCTGATGCTTTCCAAGGCAGAAAAACGCATCCAAATCGGCGAAAAGCTGACTAAAGGTCTGGGTGCAGGCGCAAACCCTGAAATCGGCGAAAAAGCTGCCGAAGAATCCCGTGACCAGATTTTGGAATCCCTGAAGGGTGCAGATATGGTATTTGTTACCGCAGGTATGGGCGGTGGTACCGGTACCGGTGCTGCGCACGTTGTTGCGGAATGTGCCAAAGAAATCGGTGCGCTGACTGTCGGCGTTGTAACCAAACCCTTTGGCTTTGAAGGTCCTCGCCGCATGAAGCAGGCTGAGGCAGGCATTGTCAACCTGAAGGAAAAGGTTGATACCCTGGTAACTATTCCTAACGACCGTTTGCTGCAGATTATCGAAAAACGTACCTCTATGCTGGAAGCATTCAAAAAGGCCGATGACGTATTGCGTCAGGGCGTTCAGGGCATTTCCAACCTGATTGCTGTTCCCGGTCTTATTAACGTTGACTTCGCCGATGTCAAGACTGTTATGTCTAATGCAGGCAGCGCTCTGATGGGCGTTGGTACCGCTAAGGGCGAAGGCGGCGGCAAGGCTGCAGCCGAAGCTGCAATCAAGAGTCCGTTGCTGGAGGCATCTATCGACGGTGCCCGCGGCGTACTGATTAACGTTATCGGCGGCAAGGAGCTGTCCCTCTTTGACGTTAACGAAGCTGCCAATATTGTCAATGAAGCAGCTGATCCCAATGCAGTGGTTATTTTCGGCGCTGTTATTGATGAAAGCCTTAATGACGAAATCCGTGTTACGGTTATCGCAACAGGCTTTGAAAAAAAATCTCCTGTTACCAAAAATACAGTTGGCGGTCCGGCATCTATCAACCGCAACAGTAGCGGTGTTATCAAGAATTTCTCCGATCCGAATGAAATTCCGCCATGGCTGCGTCACTGATTGAAAGGAAGGCAGTAATATGAAGTGCCCGTTTTGCTCCCACAGAGACAGCCGTGTTATCGACAGCCGTGCTGTAGAGGAAGGCTGTTCTATCCGTCGCAGACGTGAATGCCCTAATTGCGGCAAACGCTTTACTACATATGAAAAATATGAGGAAACTCCGCTTGTTGTCAGCAAGAAGGATGGCCGTCGCGAGCTTTTTGACGGTAAAAAGCTGCTGGCAGGTCTTTTGAAGGCTTGCGAAAAACGCCCGGTTCCTTATGAAAAGATTAAAGAGATTGCCGACAGCATCGAGCGTGAGTTGCGGATGAGTGCGGATGCGGAAATTCCCAGCGCCCAGATTGGTGAGCTGGTTATGAAGTATCTGGAGCAGACGGATCAGATTGCTTATGTACGCTTTGCTTCCGTATATCGTCAGTTCGCCGATGTGCGCAACTTTATGCAGGAGCTGGAACGCATCATGCAGAAATCTAAAGACGCAAAATAGAGGTGCGGAATATGAAAAAGTATTTACTGCTTACTTTAACGGCTCTTATGCTGGTGGCCGGCTTCAGTGGCTCGGCATTGGCTAAGGAAAGACTCTTTACGTTTTCCAATAACAATAACGGAGCTGTGAAAGAGGTTAATTATTATCTGGATAATGGTGCCAAGGTTGTGTTTATGGACACCGCAGCTAAGGCTACCGACAGCACGGTGATTATCACCGTAGTGCTGGATATACCGGAAGGTGTGCCGGCATATCAAAAGTAAATAGCAAAAAGGTGCCGCAGGCACTTGCAAAGGGAGACGGCATTAGCCGTCTCTTTTGGTATTAGAGATAAAAGGAGCGGTTTTGATGCAGGATTTTATCATTACGCAGAAAAATAATATCTGGTGGGGAATGTTCCCTCGTTTGTCGCAGGCAGGCTTCGGTAATGCCTGCAGCTGTCGTTTGCATGGGGAAAGCTCCCTGGTGCCGGGAACGCTGAATCTGGCTTTGCATGTGGGTGACGATGCAGAGCTGGTTCTGCAGAACCGTCGCTTGTTTGCGCAGGCTCTAGGTTTGGACGCATCAAAATTTACTACCTGCGAGCAGGTGCATGGCAGCAATGTTGCGGTGGTAGATGAAGCCTTGGTCGGCGCCGGTGCGACAGCGCTTGCTGATACGATTAAGGATACGGATGCTTTGGTTACGAATCTGGCGAATGTACCGCTGCTGCTGTTCTTTGCGGACTGCGTGCCGCTGCTTTTCGCCGACGAGCGCCAAGGCGTGTGCGCTGTGGCGCACGCAGGCTGGCGTGGTACGGTAGCACAGATTGGCCGCAAAACAGTGAAGACGATGCAGCAAGCCTTCGGCTCCCGTCCCGAAGATATCATTGCTGCTATCGGTCCGTCTATCGGCCAATGCTGCTACGAGGTGGACGACTTTGTACGTAGCAAGGTCGCAGGCTATGAGCAATTCTTTGCGCCCAGAGCGGAAAAGCCGGGCAAGTATCTGCTGGATTTGTGGGGCTATAACCGTCAAGTGCTGCTGGACGCAGGATTAAAGGCGGGAAATATTCTTACTGCCGGCGTCTGCACAGAGCATAACCATGAAATGTTCTGCTCCTACCGCGCGGAGCAGGGCAAAACAGGACGCATGGGCGTGTGCCTGTATAGAATGTCTGACAATAAAAACGCTTAAGTGCTGCGCGTGAAAAAGACTTATGGTTGAACGTGAACTTAGAAGATTAAGGTGATACGTTAAAAAATGCGTTATGCAGCGAGTCGCTGAATGCTTCAGGTAAAGCGTTAAAATTTTACGAAAAGAGTGAGTGAAGATGCTGAAGGATACCTTTACATTTCAAGGCCCGTTAGGGGAAATAGAATGTGTTGTAGAACCGAATCGCAGTGAGAATAATGCTGTACTCGTTATGGCACATGGCTTCCGCGGCAGCCGCGACAGCGGCGGCCGCGCTGCGGGAGTGGCGCAGCAGGCTGCGGCGCATGCTGCCGTAGTTCGCTTTAACTTTACAGGTACGCAGATAATTTCGCGTCAGGTGGAGGAGCTGCGCGCCGTACTGGCGGAGGTACGCCGCAGACAGCCCGGCTGTAAGCTGTTTCTTTTGGGACGCAGCCTTGGCGGCGCTGCCTCCATCATAACGGCGGCGCAGGACGGAGCTCTTGTCGGCCTGATTCTGTGGGCAACGCCAAATAATCTGCGCTTTACATTCCGTTATGTGATGACGGAGGACGAATACCGTCGTCTGGACAGCGGCGAAACGCTGCATTTTAACGATGAACGCGGCGAATGCGATTTGACACCGGATTTCCTGACGGACTTTGACCAATACGATTTGCCTGCGCTGCTGCAAAAAGCGCAGCCTTTGCCTGTACTTTTGCTGCACTGCAGTGCGGATGAGGTGGTGCTGGCGGAGCAGGCGCAGCGCAACGCCGCAGCCGTCGGCGAGGCGGCAGAGCTGCATATCTTTGAAGGCGGCGACCACAGCTTTACGCAGTACAGTGACGAAGCAGGCGCGTTGCTGAGCGATTGGCTGGGCAAACGCTTGAAATGCGGCGCTTGTTAGTTGTATAATATACTTGAGAAATTATATCCTTTTCTATGGGAGGAAAGAGCATGAAGAAATTGTTAATAATCTGCCTGATGCTGGTGTGCGCGCTGGTACTTACAGCCTGCGGTCAGGAAAAACAGGAGCAGGCACCGAAGGCAGAGCCTGCGACGGCTGTTTTTAACACAAGCATGGGCGATTTTGAGGTGAAGCTGGCAACAGATTATGCACCGGAAACGTCGAAGAATTTTATTACGCTGGCGGAAAAGGGCTTTTATAACGGCCTTATCTTTCACCGCGTAATCGATAACTTTATGATTCAGGGCGGTGACCCTGCCGGCAACGGTACCGGTGGTCCCGGCTACACCATTAAGGATGAGTTCAGCAGTAAGCTGCTGCATGACGGTCCGGGCGTGATTTCCATGGCAAACCGTGGTCCGAATACCGGCGGCAGTCAGTTCTTTATCACCCTGCGTGAAACCAAATGGCTGGACGGTAAGCACGCTGTTTTCGGCAAGGTGACAAAGGGCATGGATGTTGTCTATAAAATCGGCAAAACAGCAACAGATTCCAATGATAAACCGTTGGAGCCTGTAACCATTAAGAAAATTACGATAGAAAAACGTTAACACCCCTTTTAAAACAGGTAGGAGGAAATTGCTTGGCTAGTGAAGAAGAAAAAATGCAAGGTATACTCGAAACTGTTGACCAGCAGGAAATGGTTGGCATTTGCGGACGTAATGATGAATTTCTGCGTTTAATCCGCAGTGCTTTTGACTGTACAATCGTAGCGCGCGGCAATCAGATTACCATGAGCGGACACGCTGAAGAGGTGGCACAGCTGGAGCAGCTGCTGCAGGAGCTGCTGTTTTTGTACCGTCAGGGACTGCCGCTGACAACGCATGATGTGCGTTACAGCATGTATATGGTGAAGGCAGGAAATTTGGAAAGCCTGCATCGTATGTACGCTGACACAATTATCGTCAACAACCGCGGTCGTCAGGTAAAGGCTAAAACCCTGGGACAGTGGCAATATGTGGAAACAATCCGTCATAACTATATCACCTTGGGCATCGGACCTGCAGGCACAGGCAAAACCTATCTGGCAGTGGCGCTGGCAGTAGCGGCGCTGAAGAAAAAAGAGGTAGAGCGTATTATTTTGACACGTCCTGCGGTAGAAGCAGGCGAAAAGCTGGGCTTTTTGCCGGGTGATATGCAGGATAAGGTTGACCCGTATCTGCGACCGCTTTATGACGGCCTGTATGATATGCTGGGCACGGAAACCTTCCAAAAGTATCTTACCAAGGGTACGATTGAGGTTGCACCGCTGGCATACATGCGCGGACGCACGCTGAATGACGCCTTCATCATTTTGGACGAGGCGCAGAATACTACGCCGGAGCAGATGAAAATGTTTCTGACACGCTTTGGCTTTGGCAGCAAGATGGTCATTACCGGCGATATCACACAGATAGATTTGCCGGGCGGCAAGAACAGCGGCCTGAAGGATGCAGCGCGTATTTTGGGCAACGTACCGGGAATCGGCGTGATAAAGTTCAGCGAGCAGGATGTTGTGCGCCACGAAATCGTGGGTTCCATCATCAAGGCTTATGAACGCTTTGAAAAACAAAAAGAAAAATATAACGGAGAAAAACAAGCATGATAATTAATTTGGAAAATGACCAGCAGAAGCTAGAGCTTTCCGCGCAGGTGCTGGAGCGCCTGCAGGAGGGCTTGCAGGCAGTAGCACGCTTGAATGAGCTGCCGGAGGAGTCCGAGGTTGATGTAACTATTGTCGACGATGAGGAAATCCATGCGCTGAACCGTGAGTATCGCGGTATGGATAAGCCTACCGACGTTTTGAGCTTTGCGCTGGACGAGGACTGCGAGGATGAAGATGAGCCGGAGCTGATCGGCGGACCGGAGGAGCATCTTTTCGGTGATATCATCATTTCGGCGGAAACAGCACTGCGTCAGGCAGAGGAATACGGGCACGGCCTGGAGCGCGAAATGACGTATCTGGCAGTACACGGTATGTTCCATCTGTTGGGCTATGACCATATGACGGAGGAGGATAAGGCTGAAATGCGTGCGAAAGAGGAGGAAGCTCTGCGTGCGATTAACCTTTCCGAAGAATATTTTGACCATCCCACAGGCATTCATTGATGCTTAATGCACAATTATTTATAACTAACCTGTAAAAAACATAGGAGGTGCTTTCCATGAAAGACGTAAAACTGAATGAATTATCCCCGGCTTGGAGCGAATTGTACGATGCAGCGGTTGCTGCCCGTAAGAATGCTTACATTCCTTATTCCAACTTTGCTGTAGGTGCGGCTGTACGCTGTGCCAACGGAAAAATCTACGGTGGCTGTAATGTGGAAAACGCTTCCTATGGACTTTGTGTCTGCGGCGAGCGTAACGCAATCTTCCACGCTGCCTGCGCCGGTGAGCGTGAGATGACAGAGCTGTGCGTAGTTGCAGATACCTCCGGCCCCGTTTCTCCCTGCGGTGCCTGCAGACAGGTAATGCGCGAGTTTGGTATCCAGACCGTGATTTTGGCAAATATGAAGGGTGACTTTAAAATTACCACGGTAGAAGAGTTGCTGCCGTATGGTTTTGAATTATGATAACAGGAGCTGATTAAGATAAAGAAGGTAAACAACGAAGAAGCTAAACATTATGCCGGCTTTGTGGCAATGGTGGGACGTCCGAATGTGGGCAAGTCCACTCTGACAAACAGTCTGATAGGCGAAAAAATCGCTATTATGTCCGACAGACCGCAGACTACACGCAATAAGATTATGTGCATTATGAATACTGATAACGCACAGATTATGTTTCTTGATACACCGGGCATTCATAAGCCGCAGCACAAGCTGGGCGAATACATGGTGCGCACGGCAGAAAGCACCCTGCAGGAGGTTGACGTTGTCCTCTTTGTAGTTGATGCAACCGAAAAACGCGGCGCAGGCGAGGATTATATCCTGAACCTGCTGCAGAAGGTAAAAACACCGGTAATTTTGGTAGTAAATAAAATTGACAAGCTGGCAGATAAGCAAAAGCTGTTCCAGATTATGGAAGGTTATAATAAGCTGTATAAATTTGCGGCGATTGTACCTGTTTCCGCATTGAATGACAGCGAATTCCCCGGTCTGGTGCAGGAAATCACCAAGCATCTGCCGGAGGGACCGGCGTACTTCCCGGAGGATATGATTACCGACCAGCCGGAGCGCGTGATTGCCGCTGAAATGATCCGTGAGAAGGTATTGCGCCTGACGCGTGACGAAATTCCCCATTCCGTAGCGGTTGAGGTGGACGAATTCAAGGAGCGCGACGAAGAAAACGTTTATATCAGAGCAACAATTTTTGTAGAGCGGGAATCGCAAAAGGGCATTGTTATCGGTGCTAAGGGCAGCCTGCTGAAGAAAATCGGCCAACAGGCGCGTGCTGATATCGAAAACCTGCTGTACTGCAAGGTCTTTTTGGATTTATGGGTTAAGGTTAAGGCTGACTGGCGTAACAAGGATAAAGCCTTGAAGCAGCTTGGCTACAAGGAGTGAGGACTTATCAACTTTTTTCGGAAACTGATTGATTTCTGGCATAGGCTGCCGCTTGCCTGGCATTACCTAAAAACAGGCACCTGGCACAAGGAGGGCAGTGCCAGCAGTGAGGACGAGCTGCGCCAGCTGGTGAGCGCCAGCGAGCGCCACGGCCAGATTGACCATGTCGAGGGCAGCATGATCGGCAATGTTTTTGACTTTGCCGACCGTGTGGCGCGCGAGGTCATGGTGCCAAGACAGGATATGGTATGCCTGTTTTTGGATGATACGCTGGCAGAAAATATGGCTGTTGTGCGCAGCAGTCATCATACGCGCTATCCGCTCTGCATGGAGGACAAGGATCAGGTGGTGGGTACGCTGCATGTGCGCGACCTGCTGAAGATTAAGCCGGGGCAGACTACCTTTGACCTGCGCCGTCTGATGCGTCCGATTGTCGTTATTCCGGAGGCTATGCCGGTGCCGAAGGCCTTGCACCTGATGCAGCAACGTCATGTGCAGATGGTGCTTGTGGCGGATGAGTACGGTGGTACTGCAGGCCTGATTACGATGGAGGACCTCGTAGAGGAAATCGTCGGTGATATTCAGGACGAGCATGAAGCGCAGGAGCCGCCGGACGTGTTGCAGCTTCCCGATGGCAGGATTGAATTTGACGGCATGGTGCTGCTGGACGATGTGGCAGAGCAGCTGCCGATTGTATTTGATGATCCTGAGGAGGATACCATCGGCGGTTATGTTTTCGGTCTGCTGGGACGCAAGCCTGAGATTGGCGATGCTGTGGAAATTTCCGGCTATAGCTTTAAGGTGCTGCGCACGGAGGGCTTTCGTGTAGTGCGCGTGCTGGCTACGAAGCTGCCGCAGGAGCAAAAGCAGAAGGAAGAACAACAGGATGAGTGAGTCGCAAAGGGAGCTTTTGGCAGATGATGCGCTTGTTTTGCATGTGAAAAACTGGCAGACGGCTGATAAATATGCGGTCTGCTTTACGAAGGAGCATGGCAAGCTGCGCTTTATTGCTTATGGTGCCCGTTATGAAAAAAATATACATGGCAGATTGCTGCAGCCCTTTGCCAATCTGCATATTGAGGTGCAGCAGGGGCAGAAGATAGACAAGCTGCGCAGCTGTGAGCTTTTGCAGATGCCCAAGTCTATGGATATGCAGCAGATGGCTTATGCGGCGGTAGCGTCGGAGCTTACTGCCGTACTGACGGAGGACAGAGTGCCGCAGCCGGAGCTTTATGAAATGCTGGGCGCTGCCCTGGCGGCGCTGATACAGCGCAATCCGCGTCTGGTTGTTTTGTCCTATGCTATAAAATTGCTGGCGGCTACGGGCTTTGCACCGCAGCTTACGCATTGCGTGCATTGCGGTGAGGCTGTGACGGCCAAGGAGGATGCGTGGTTCAGTCCGCTGCAGGGCGGGCTTATCTGCAGCAGCTGCAAAAGCAGCTATAACGGTGACGGCCTGGAGCCGTGCAGTGCGGAAACACGCGAGCTGTGGCAGTGGCTGGCGCAGCTCGATTACGAGCAGCCGGCGCCCTTTAGGGTGCGAGGCGGTGCGCTCATGGAGCTGGAAAAAATTCTCTTCAAGTTTATCTTCTTTCAGACAGATAAGCCGTTGAACAGCTTAAACTTTTTGAGTCAGCTGCAGCTGTGAGGCTGTGTAGAAGAGGGAGTAGTGTATGACTGAAGAAATAAAAACTAAAGGAACCTGGGGCGGTGCTCGTGCCGGAAGTGGACGTAAGAAGCTTGAAGGTAATGCTATAACCAAGCAGGTACAATTCCGCCTTACTGAAGAGCAAGCTGTGACAGTAAAGAAGATTGTCAAGCTGCTTAAGGCTGGCGAGATTACTTTGGAAGATTTAGAGAAGGTAGCTGCTGCAAAGTAGCAATGAGCATAAAAAAGCGTGGACATAGGTCCACGCTTTTTGTTTTGGGGAAGAGTGTGTATTTTTGTAGGCGTTTCAAAATTAACAGCCGATATACTGCAGCGAAAAATCTTCTGCTGCTGAGTTAATTATATTGCTGTTATTTAATGATACGAGATAAGATTTGTTAATTATCAAGAAAAGATATTTAAGTAAATTGTAAAAATTGGAGCGATATGTTAAAATAAAAGGAAAGCAGAAGGTTTAGGATAATCTTCAAGTAAAAATAATAGAAACTATGAACGCGATCGGAGTGAAAAGCATGCTTACTCTTGAGCTGTTAGAGCTGACAGAAGAATATGTGCAGTATAAATTTTATCCCGAAGGGAAAAAGGATAATTTTGGGATTGTGCAGGTGAACCGAAAAAATTTTAAGAACCGCTTTGTTGTACAAGAAGCAGTTGACGTATCTGACATGTATCAAGTAATGGCTATGTTCAGAGTAGGCAAACTTGTGCAGGATGGAGAATTTCCGGAAACAAGTGCGTGTGCATGGTATTAAGATTTTAAGGGAGAATGTACAATGAAAATAAAAGTAACGGACGTTTTAGCAATTATTTGCTTTTCGTGGGCGCTGTATTATATAAACTTTGACAAAGAAGCTGTCAAAGCATTCATCACAGGCGGTGTGATAGTATGCTGGGTAATGAAAAGAGTAATGTAAAGGGGATTCACTAAATTACTGATTTACGATTAGTATAATAGTAACGCGGAGCGCGAGCGGAGGGCATGAAACAGCAGAAACTAAACACAGTATCGGAGATGATTGTAATTGAAGCTTACGGATATATTTATGATTTGTCTTGTATTGCTGACTTATAATAGAAATTACAGATTCAAAAAAGAGATTATGGTATGCGCAGCAGTATACTATACCTGCAGATTAGTGCAATTGATGTTTTAAGTGTTAGCGTACAACAAAGATGTGTATGATTATATAACAGATAGGAGATTACTTAATGAAAAAGCATGTGATTTTATTTTTGGTATTTGAATTTTTGGCGATAGGACTGATGATCAGATCTATTTTAAACGTAGTAACAGACGAAAAAAGCGCTGTAACCTTTGCTGTTGGCTGTGTGTTTGCCTGGTTTGTAAAGACGAATTGGGAAATTTTTAAGAAGGTAAAGCAGATATATAAGCAGGCTTAAACAGAAACAGCAGCAAATATTTTTTGAACTGCTGTAAAGTATGGTGCTAGAGATGAAAAAGGCTAAAAAGATTAAAAAGGTGAAAGCCTTATCTATTAAATCGCGAGAATGGTCAGATAAGGTTGTCAGCATGGAAAAGCAACTTGAACCATATTTTGCCAGATTAGGTGGAATTCGTAATGATGCACCGGAAGAAATCAAAGAGTTGTTTGAAGAATATAAAAAGCAGGTATTAGAAGAAGCATGGCTTTTGTGAGATAAGCAGTTATGGGGTTGATTATTATGAAACTTGAATTTAGTGATGAAGTTGAAAAATTATACGAAGAAATTTCTCCGTATATTGTGGGATGTGGTAAACTCGCGGATAATGCGCCAGATGATATCAAGGAGAAGTTAAAGAAGTATAAAGAATTGCTGGCAGAGTATGCGTGCTATTGATTTTGCACTTAAGAAAATAATTATAATATAGTTTTGTGCAGTTATCAGGCAAACCCCGATAACTGCTTTTATGTGGCTTTAGCCCGTGGAGCGCTATCGAGTTTCTTTTCAAAGAAATGAGATAGTGCTTCACACAGAACCACCCGCTATGCGGGTGCGCATTGATTGTTATACAAAAATACGTCATTCCGATATACAATAGTAAGTGTTCAAGTCACTATTGCAAAGAAAGGAATGACGTATTAATGGCAAATAAAACTAACGAATTATCGCATTCAAAGTGGGTATGCAAATATCATATAGTCTTTACACCTAAGTATAGACGAAAAATCATTTATAATCAATATCGTGAGGATTTAATAGAAATTTTTAAACGGTTATGTTCATACAAGGGTGTAGAAATTATCGAAGGTCATATGATGCCAGATCATGTGCATATGCTACTTAGTATTCCACCTAAAATTGCAGTATCGACATTTATAGGCTATCTTAAGGGAAAGTCAGCGCTTCAAATGTTTGATAAACACGCAAATTTAAAGTATAAGTTTGGCAATAGACATTTTTGGGCAGAAGGTTACTACGCATCTACAGTAGGTCTAAATGAAGCCACCGTAAAGAAATATATTGCGGAACAAGAAAAGCACGATATAGCTTTAGACAAGTTAAGTGTAAAAGAGTACGAAGACCCTTTTAAGGGTAACTAGTATTCAAAACGCCCCTGACAGGGGCAGCGAAAGAGAAAAGTGCAATGTGGCTTGAACAAAGTGAAAGCCAGCGTCTTGAGGCGCTGGCTAGTATTAAGGGCTTATAGCCCGTCGTCAAACCACCCGTTTGACGGGTGGTCATGATTACATGCAAAGAGTCTGCTTACATGGAGCGGACTTAGTAAAGGCTATCTTAGACATTGTACGTAAAGGTGTAGTTTTAAGCATAACGCGGGAGAATTTTTACGTCAGAGAGGAAGTATCTTTATCCTCAACCTTCAGAAAGATTTTGTTGACGTATTGCTCGCAGTCGCAGGAGAACCAATGATTTTCCAAAGGCAGGATATAAATATTGCCGACAGGCTCCAGATTGTTGGCCTGCAGAAAGTGTTCGATGCGCTTGGACAGCTTGGCGGCGTTTTCGCAGAAGGTGCCGGAAAAAATGATTTCCAGATACAGGCCTGCCGGCAGCGTCATCTTAATGGACTGTCTGTGCTTGGTAGCGCTGGTGACGCAGGAAAAATATGCCTGTGAATGCTGAAATTCATGCGTCTTAAAAAAGCTCTCCTGATCTAAAACCCAACCGGCATGATTAGGCAGTGCTCCCTTGTGATGCGCGCGTCTTTGCCCATGGCGGGCAAATTTGGTAATACGGCTTTTGCCGTCATCGCTTTCCGCAAGCGGTGTAAGGCGCAGCAGACGGTCATTTTGCCAGCTGAGCGTCAGATGACGGCAGGGGTTAAGCTCCTTAACGTGCATATCCTCCTTAATGCGCTCGATGGTGTCGCAGATTTCCTGATTGCTGCGGATGATTGCCTGACATTCCGCTGTTTTTTCCTGCAGCAGCTGCAGAAAATGCTCCTTGCTGCGGTCCTCCAGATATTTTTTGATATTGGCGATGCTGATATCCAGCGCACGCAGGTTAACTATTATCTCCAAATCAAGAAATTGCTGGATAGAATAATTGCGGTAGCCGTTTTCACTGACGAAATCCGGTGACAGCAGGTTAACCTTGTCATAGTAGAGCAGTGATTGCTTAGATATATTAAAAATTGCTGCCAGCTCGCCGGCAGTAAAGAACTTTCGCTTGTCTTTATTAATCATAATTGTTCCTCATAAGCTTGACTATAATACTAGTATATAGTTTAATATTAGAAGGAGTAATATCACTTCTTTTTATCTAGTAAATTATATCATATTTTTCTTGCTAGTTGAATAGGAGTTTTTGAGTATAGGATGGAGGTCAATGTCTAATGAAAAAAATTGCGATTTATGGTAAGGGCGGTATCGGCAAATCCACAACAACTTCAAATCTGTCGGCTGCATTCAGCGAAGAAGGACTCAAGGTTTGCCAGATCGGCTGTGATCCGAAAAATGATTCTACCAGACTTTTGCTGGGACGCATCTGCAGTCAGACTGTATTGGATATGGTGCGCGATAATGATGAGGTTGCGGCAGAAGATATTGTCCATACAGGCTATAACGGCATCAAATGCGTAGAGGCCGGCGGTCCTGAGCCGGGCGTAGGCTGTGCTGGCCGCGGCATCATCGTAGCGCTGGAAAAATTGCGTTCGCTGGAGGTGCTGACGGACGAGGACCTTATTATGTACGACGTTTTAGGTGACGTAGTTTGCGGCGGTTTTGCCGTGCCAATTCGCGAGGGCTATGCAACCGATATATATATTGTTTCTTCCGGCGAGCTGATGAGCTTGTACGCTGCCAACAACATCGCTAAGGGTGTTAAGCGTTTTGCTATGCGCGGCGGTGTGCGTTTGGGAGGCATCATCGGCAATGGCCGTAATACACCGAACGAGCAACAGCTGCTGCAGGAATTCGCCAAACGCCTGCACACCCAGCTGATTGCCTTTATTCCGCGTGACGTTATCGTCAATAAGGCAGAAAACCATCGCCAGACTGTGCTGCAATATGCACCGGAAAGCGCTCAGGCTGGTGTTTACCGCAAGCTGGCGCATGATATCTGGCATAATGAAAACATGGCTATCCCTACGCCGATGAGCTTTGAGGAGCTTGAAAAGTTGGTGGCCGAATATGGCAATTAAAACAAGACGCTTTTACAGCGCACGCAAAAGCTGCAGCTGCAGCATGCCGGGCGTATGGCGCGCTGTTGCCTATATGGACGGCGCTGTAGTAGTCTTTCACAGCCCGCGTGCCTGTGCTCATGTAGCACGCACGATGGATATTAATTCCCAATACCGCACGCTTTCCGAGAATGAGCGCGAGCAATGGGGCTCCGTACCTTTGCTCAGTAGTCAGATGCAGGAAAAGGATGCAATTTTCGGCGGAGTGGTACGTTTGGAAAAATGCCTGCGCTTTGCTATTGAAACATATAAACCCAAGTGCCTGATGATTGCCAATTCCTGCGTTGCCGGTGTTATCGGTGACGATGTGGAATCTGTGGCGCGCGAGGTGGAGGAGAAATACAATGTTCCTATCCTTACTGTAGAATGCTGTGGCTTCTTGGGTGCGGAATATTATGACGGTTATTTTGAGATTACGCAGAAGCTGTTGGAACGCTTCGTTAAACCTTGTGCCAAGCAAAAGGACAGCGTACTGCTTTTAGGTGATAACGGCGGCCCGTGGGGCCATTATGCGAAAGAGGTTACGCGTATTCTGCAGGAATTCGGCGTAGAGGTTATCGGTCAGTTTCCCGGCTATATGGCTATGGATGAGCTGGAAAAGGTGGCGGCCGCCGAATATGCTGTTGTGCTTGGCGGCCGTGGTCAGACGCATATCGGCTTGCGTAATGTTGCAGAGCAGCTGGAGAAAAAATACGGTACACATTATCTGGCTGATATTTATCCTGTCGGCTGGCAGGAAACGCAGGACTGGATTATCAGTATCGGACGTATGCTGGGGCGTGAGGCGTTGGCACAGCAGGTGCTGAAGCTGGAGCAGCAGCGCTTAGATGAGCAGCTGCAGCATTTTCTGCCGGTAACGGAAGGTAAGAAAACAGTGCTGTGCATCGGTCGTATCCTGAGATATTTTCATCCGGGGAATATCCTGCAGACCATCAGGCTTTTGCGCTTGAATCTTACAGGCATTATCCTCTTGGATTCCTATGACGGTGATGAGCGTGAGACGATGCTGAAGGTTGTGCAGGAAAACAGCGATGTGCCTGTTTATACTACGGCGGAGGGCGAAAAGCTGGTGGCGGAGGCAGACATCGTGCTGACGACGCACGAGCTGCAGAATAAGGAAGCACGCCAGATATTCCTGCCAATGCTGCCGCAGGTTGCTGTTGCCGGTGAGGTCAAGATGATGCAGGGAATTTATCAAAGCCTGTGCAGCAGGCTGAAGGGAGGCGTGCGCTATGTCTGAAAAACAAGGCTGGGGCAATATCTGCGAGCGAGTGGATACCTGTGCGCTGACAGGTGCAGGTGCCTTTTTCGCTGCTATTGACAAGAGTGAGGTTTTGATTAACGGACCGTTGTGGTGTTATTTTTATGCTCTTAGACATCTGGAAAAGGCGCGCCCCGATATGTATACGCGCTTTTACGGCTCGCAGCCTGATAATAACGCTGTTATTTACGGCTCCGAGGAATATGTAACGCAGGAGCTGCAGCGCATGCTGGAGGATGGTCATAAGCCGTCGGTACTGCTTTTGGAAAGCAGCTGCTCGCTTAGCTTAATCGGTGATGATCTGGCAGGGATGGCGCGCAAGCTGCAGCTGCCGTTCCCCGTAGTTACATTGGACAGCGGCGGTATGGTCGGCGGCTTTGCCGAAGGCTACGCAAAAGCTGCCAAGAAGCTGTTTGCGCAGCTGTTGCCGCAGACTGCGACGGCAAAGCCCTTGGCTGTAAATATTTTGGGACAGTCGGAATTTTATCTGCAGGGCGCTGCCGATACGCAGGAAATAAAAAGATTGCTGCAGCTGGCAGGCTATGAGGTGCTTTGCACTCCCGGCTGCGAATGCACGCTGGAGGAGCTGCAGCGTCTGCCGGAGGCTTCGCTGAACATTGTTACCAATGCGGAGCTGGGACTGCCGTTGGCTGAATATCTGCAGAAGCAATACGGCACGCCGTATGTTTTTGCCGGACTGCCCTACGGTGTGCAGGGAACGCTGCGCTGGCTGCAGCAGATAAATGCACAACTGCCTGCTCCCTCTATGGATAAGGTGAAGGCAGAAGCTCAGGCACAGGATAATTATCTGCTGAGCCGTAATAATGAAGCAATCGCGCTTTGGGGCAGCATGTGGTTTGACAACGTGCTCGTCAGTGCACCTGCTACACAGGCGCTGTGCCTCGCACAGACGCTGCGCACGGAATGGACTGACATCGGCAGGCTGACGGTTATCTGCCAGCAGCCGCTTAAAGACGCGCCTGCCTGCGACACTGCAGAGGCAATTTACACTGTAGGCGTGGATGATGCGGCTATCAGCGAATATTTTAAAAGCTGTGATAACGTATTGCTGCTGAGCAGCAGCAGCGAAAGCTCGGTCCTTTACCGCAGAGAGCAGTGCAGCTTTGATACCTGCAATATCTGCTATCCTGCGAATGATGAGGTGTTTATTACTAAGCAGCCAATGACAGGCCTGCGTGGCAGTGCCTACATGCTGGAGCGACTGTGGAATTGCTTTATCCGCGGGCAAAAGAGCAAGGTAAAGTAGGTGGTTTATGAAAAAGCTATTGATGATTATCAGCCTGCTGCTTTTGGTTTTTAATGCCGGATGCAGTAAGCAGCAGGCTGGCAGTGTTCCTGCTTCGCCGGCGGCGGATGTGGCCTACAGCGTTACGGATGATGCCGGACGGACGCTGCGCTTTGAGCATAAGCCGCAGCGGATTGTTTCGCTTACATACGGTACGGATGAAATCCTTACTGATTTAGTTGATATCAAACGCATTATGGCCTACAGCCGTTGGGCAGGCGACAGCGAAATCAGCTTTATTACCAAGGAGCAGGCCTATACTGTGGGACGCAAGGTGCCGGAAAATACGGAAGCAGTTTACGCCCTGCAGCCTGATCTCGTTGTTGTTTCGACTGCTACTTCAAGTGATTTGGTCCGCAGTCTGGAGGGCTTGGGCGTGCCTGTATATATAGCGCGCAGTCCGCATAATTACAAGGAGATGTGCGACAAAATCCGCGGCATAGCTGCAGCGGTGGGCGAAAAGCAGCAGGGGGAGCTGATGGTGCAGAAGATGGACACGCACCTGCAGCAGCTGCAAAAACGCTTGCGCCAGATTCCGTCAAGCGAAAGGCGCGTTGCTGTAGCCTTTAATTTTACCTCTGCCATGGGGCGGAGAGGAGATTTGCTCGACAGCATGCTGACTATGGCGCATGTAATCAACGGCGCAGCCATTGTTGCCGATGAAAATAAGAGCGAGCATGGTATGCCTGCTATCAGCAAGGAACAGGTGGTACGCATTAATCCGGATATTTTTATGCTGCCTACCTGGAATTATAACAATAAACAGGATGTGCAGGGTTATGCTTATGCCGTAATGAATGACCCTGCTTATCGCGATGTCAAGGCTGTACGCAACAAGCAGATTAAGTTTGTTTCGGACAAATACCGCTATGTTGCCAGCCAGCATATTGTCGATGCTATTGAAAACATTGCGCATGCTGTATATCCGGAAATTTTTTGAGGAAGTGTGTTTGTAGATGATTATTAAACGTGAACGGAGTCCTTTGGCTATTATTCTTTTAGCAGTTCTCTTAGTTGTTATTGCCTGTGTATCTCTGACTTTCGGTCAGATAGATGTGCCTGTGGGCAAAGCGTTGGCGGTTATCGGCACTCAGTTGAATCTGCCAGGCTTTACCGAGGCTGATTATAGCAGGGAGCAGCTTGCTGTTATCTGGTATATCCGCCTGCCGCGTATGCTGGTAGGTGTGCTTGTAGGTGCAGCGCTGGGTATTTCCGGCGCTGTAATGCAGGGCATCTTCAGCAACCCGCTGGCAGATCCCGGTCTTATCGGTATCTCCTCCGGTGCTGCTACCGGCGCCGTGCTGTCTATTGCTTTGGGTGCTGCTTCCGGCAGCATGTTTGCTATGCCTGCTTTTGCTTTTTGCGGCAGTATCTGTGCTGTGTGTCTGACAGTATTTTTGGCGATGCGTAACGGCAAAATACCTGTTATGACGCTGCTTTTAGCAGGCGTTGCCGTAGGCATGCTTTTGGGTGCCATTACCTCCGGCCTGCTCACCTTTATGAACGAGCAGAAGCTGCAGCAATATCTGTTCTGGATGGTCGGCGGTCTGGATTACCGTCGCTGGGAGCACGTATATCTGGCAGTGGGACCGGTGCTGTGCGGCATTGTAATTATGTGCATGCTGGCGCGTCACCTGAACATTCTGGTGCTGGGCGAAACAGAAGCCAAAGCCGTTGGTATGCCTGTTACTGCTTTCCGCATGGGTCTGCTTTTCGTAGCGGCTATGACTACTGCTACCTCCGTTTGCGTCAGCGGCAATATCGGCTTTGTCGGCCTGGTTATTCCGCATATGATGCGTATGCTTATCGGTCCTGACCATCGTGTACTCTTGCCGGCCAGCGCACTTGGCGGTGCAGCCTTTTTGGTATTCTGCGACTCGCTGGGACGAATTATTATGCCGCCGGCAGAGGTGCGTGTAGGCATTATGACAGCGTTCTTAGGTACGCCGTACTTCCTGTATCTGCTGCGCAGAATGCAAAAGCAGTTCTTCTAAGATGAGGTAGAAATTATGAAGGTTATTTTCTTGACGAATGTTATTCGCCGCATGGGCATGATGCAGCAGACTATGGAAAAGCTGCAGCAGGAGGGCAAGCTGGATAATGCCTGCGCCTGCCGTTGGATTACCGATGCGACGATTTGGGAGGATAAATGGCAGAAGGAGCTTTCAAGCTCTAAGCTGGTGATTATGAAATGGATGGGTACAGGCCTGGATACACCGTTTCTGCAGCGTTGCGTCAGCCTGCTGAAGCAGCTGCGCCTGCCCTTTTATATTGACGCTGCCGGCAGCAAGGAGGGCGAGCTGTCACAGGGACTGACTGGCGAGCAGCTTGCTGTTATCAAAAAATATTGCATGTTCGGCGGCGAAATCAACTATTACAATCTGTGGCAATACCTGCAGCAGCTGTTGCAGGGCGAAGCAATTACAGTCGATGAGCCGAATCCGATTCATTGGTGCGGCATTTTTCACCCGCGGGCGAAGAAGGTTTATACCGATTTAGCCGAATATCAGCGTGATTTTTGCGTCAGCGGCCGGCCGACAGCGGGCATTCTTTTTTACCGCGACGAATGGGTGTGGGGCGATTTAACCTACCAGACGGCAATGATAGAGGAGCTGGAAGCACAGGGCGTCAACGCTGTCTGCGTCTTCAGTAACGGTATGCCGCTTGAGGAAATGGGCATGCCCAGTCTGACGCAGGTTTTCAACAGCTTCTTCTGTACGGCGGACGGTGTACCGGCAATTGACGTGCTGTTGAATGTCATGAAGTTTTCCATGACTACCGGTGGTTCGATTAATCTGGACTATCTGAAAAAGCTTAATGTACCGGTTTTGGCTGCCTATACTACGATTGCGCCCTTTGAAGAATGGAAGGATAGCTTTGAAGGCATGAATGCGATGGAGGTTTCTATCAGCGTTTCTCTGCCGGAATTTGATGGTATCATTCATGGCGTGCCTATAGCGCATAAAAAGGTGTTGGAAAACGGCGATGTGCGCTACTTGCCTAATGCGGAGCGTGTAAAGCGCATGGCTTCCAAGGCGAAGAAGTGGGCGATGCTGCGCCATAAGGCGAACAGCGAGAAAAAAATCGCTATTATCTTCCATAACTATCCGCCGCGCAATTCCAATATCGGCAGTGCCATAGGCTTAGATACAATTGAAAGCATCCGCCGTGTGCTGGCTGCTATGCGTGAGCGTGGCTATAAGGTTGATTGGATTCCCGAGGATACGAAGGAATTTATCAAACAGCTGACAGCAAATGCTACCAATGACCGCAGCATGCTGACGGAAAAGCAGATTGAAGCTGCCAACAAGCTGACGGGAGCGGAATATAAAGAGTTCTTTGCGCTGATGGATAAAAAGGTGCAGGAGCAGCTGGTGAAGGACTGGGGCGAAGCGCCCGGTTCTGTTATGGAATATGACGGCGATATCCTGGTGCCGGGAACGATGAACGGTAATGTTTTCGTAACGGTACAGCCGCCGCGTGGCTTTGGCGAGGACCCGGAGAAGATTTATCACGATCCTTATGTTGCACCGACGCATCAATATCTGGCCTTCTACCGTTGGGTACGCGATGTGTGGCAGGCAGACGCTGTTGCGCATATCGGCACGCATGGCAGCCTGGAATGGCTGCCGGGCAAGAACGCCGGCCTGGACTGCAGCTGCTATCCAGATTTGTCGCTAGGTGATTTGCCGAATATTTATCCCTATAACATCACCATTACTGGCGAAGGCATTCAGGCGAAGCGCCGTGGCGCTGCCTGCCTGATTGAGCATCTGCCGGCACCGCAGACACAGGCGGGCGTATATGACGAGCTGGAGGAGCTGGAAAAGCTGATGGACGAATATGTGCACTTCAGCAGTACGCAGCCGGATAATCTGCCACGTCTGAAGGATTTAGTGTTGGAAAAGGTTGCCGAGGCTAACCTGCAGGACGAGGTTGCTTATGACGAGGAGAAGCCCTTCGACGAATATGTGATGAATTTGCATAATTACATTACGGATTTGAAGAATATGGAGGTGCACACAGGCCTGCATATTATGGGCCAGCCGCCGGAGGAGCAGCAGCTGGAGGATTATCTGTGGCTGCTGCTGCGCCTGGACAACGGCAATATCCCCAGTCTGACGCAGGCGATTGCAGCGCTGTATGGCTTTGATTATTACTATCTGCTGGAAAACAGCAGCCTTATATATGAACCGCTGAATATTACCTACGGAATGCTGATTGACCGCATCGCTGACCAGTGCCGCGAGCTTATTCGTTGCTTGCAGCAGCGCGACTTTGTCAAGGAAGCAGTTGCCGATGCTATGCAGCTGCCCTGGGTGCAGCAGGCACCGGCAGAAAGCCGTGAAAAGCTGGAGCTTGTCTGCAACTATATTGTAGATACACTGTATCCCAATCTGCTTTTGACGAAGCAGGAGATTACCAATATGCTGCGTGGCTTTGAGGGCGAATATATCGAGCCGGGACCTAGCGGTGCACCCTCCAGCGGCGGTGCTGATTTGCTGCCGACAGGCCGCAACTTCTATGGAGTGGACCCGCGCTGTCTGCCGACACCGGCGGCTTGGGAGATTGGCCAGACGCTAGGCGACCAGGTTGTAGAACGCTTTATTGCGGAGGAAGGTCATTATCCCGAAAATATCGGCATGGTCTTCTGGTCCGGCGCGAATATGCGCAGCCACGGCCAGTGCATTGCCGAGTTCCTCTATCTCATGGGCATCCGTCCCAAGTATCAGAGCGGCAGTCTGCGTATTAACGGCCTGGAGGTTATCCCCCTGATGGAACTCAAACGTCCACGTATTGACGTTACGGCGCGTATCAGCGGTCTCTTCCGTGATACTATGCCTTCGGTAATGCAGGTGATGGATAAGGCTGTGCTGTTGGCAGCGGAACAGGATGAGCCGGAAGATTTGAACTTTGTGCGTAAGCATATTCAAGAGGACAGCAAGGAGCTGGAGCAGCAGGAGGGTATGGAGCATGATGCAGCATGGCGTCAGGCGGCCTTCCGTGTCTTTGGCGATGCGCAGGGAACCTATGGCGCTGGCGTTGCGGCGCTACTGGAAAGCAAGAATTGGGAAACCATTGATGATATTGCCGATGTTTATGTGCGTTGGGGCGGCCATGCTTACGGCGGTAAAACCAAAGGCAAATTCCTGCCGCAGCAGTTTCGCAAGCGTATGGGCAGTTTGGATATCACGATTAAAAATGAGGATAACCACGAAACGAATATGCTCAGCAGTGATGACTATAACGCCTACCATGGCGGCATGATTGCCGCAGTTCGTTCGATTAAGGGCAGTGCGCCGCGTTCCTACTGCGGCGATAGCACTGACAGGACGCGTGTGACGATGCACAGCGTACAGGAGGAGGCAAAGCGCCTGTTCCGCAGCGAGGCGATTAATCCTAAGTTTATCAAGGGCATGATGCAGCATGGCTATAAGGGCGCTGCCGATATGGCCAACATGATTGCACACAGCTTCCAATGGGATGCGACGAGCGCCGTCATGGAAGACTGGATGTACGAAAAATATGCTGAAAAATACACCTTTGACCCGGTTGTACAGGAATGGCTGCGCGATGTTAACCCCTGGGCGCTGCAGCGCATGACAGAAATTCTGCTGGAGGCAGAGCAGCGCGGACTGTGGCAGGCTAAGCCGGAAACTAAGGAGAAGCTGCAAAAACTTTATCTGGATATGGAAGGCGAGCTGGAGGACAGAGCAGATGAGCATTAAAATGTTAGTGCTGAGCCTGACCGGCCAGTGCAACTTTGCCTGCCGTTATTGCTATGCTGCCGAGCATGACCGCAGTATGATGTCACCGGAAACAGCGTTGGCAGCAGTTAAGCTGGCGGCGGACGGCGGTGAACGCTTTGTTATTCAGTTCAGCGGCGGCGAGCCGCTGCTGAACTTTGCCTGCCTGCAGGCAGTTGCAGATTATGTGCATCAGGAAAAGCTGCCTGCCATACTGCAGCTGCAGACCAACGGCTCTTTGCTTACTGATAAGATTGCGAAGTATCTTTACAGAAGAAAGGTAGCTATCGGCGTAAGCCTTGACGGCAGGCCTGCGGTTAACGATAAGCTGAGGCTGAAAAAGAACGGCTACGGTGCGACAGGAGAAATCCTTAAGGGGATTGATGTTTTGCGTCGCAATAATATTGCCTGCGGCGTAACCTGCGTAGTGACGTCGGAAAACGTAGATACGTTGGAAGGCATTGTGGATTTTGCCTACTTTTTGGGCAACATCCGTAAAATAGGCTTTGATATCCTGCGTGGGCAGGGACGTGGACGCAATCTGCAGCCGCCGACGCCTGCAGCGATGCAGCAGGCTATGCAGCGCGTTTTTGCGCGCTGCGATGAAATGGCGAAGCTCACAGGCCTGCGCATAGCGATTGCGCAACAGGAGCGCGCGCAGCTTTTGTGTAAGGATTGCAGTCTGACCTTCGGTCATTGCTATGCTATGAACGGTGAAGCAGCCTTTGTAGATGCCAAGGGCGATATTTACGCCTGCTCCTCGCTGGTAGGCAATGCGGATTTTTACCTTGGTAATGTATATAACGGCTTAGAGCCTGCTTTGGTAGAAAAAACTAAGCAGGTGATTGCTGAGTCTATGGACTTTTGCCGCCAATGCGACGATTTTAAACTGTGCGGCGGCGGTTGCTTCGCGCGTTGGTATGGCTTTGAGGATAAGTCTGCCTATGGAGCGGAATGCAGCATGAAGCGTGAAGCGATAAAACGCATACATAAGTAAAAAAACGTCAGCGTCGGGTACGTAACAATCAAATCCGATTTGCTGACGTTTCTTTTTCTTAAAACTAACATGCTTCATGTTAGTTTTGACATGGAATTATGCTTTCCTACATGCTTTTTTTTATATATTAAAGCTTGTTTAGAGCATCTTTAGCTTGACTATATTCTTAGTATATACAATAAAATAGAAAAAATGATTGTTTAGAATTTTCGGAGGCAATGGAATGAAAATTGCTTTATGTCATTTAGAGCTCAGCTGCGGTCCTCAGGAGTGCAATCTGCAGATATTGGAGCAGGCAGTGCGTATTGCCGCAGAGCAGGGCGCAGACTGGGTATTAACACCTGAAGTGGCAGTACAGGGATATTATTTTTATCGCATAGATGAAAATGCCGTGGTAGCGTCACAACCGTCACCTAAGCTTGAGCCGCTGCGTAATTTGTGCTGTGAATATGGCATCACCCTCTTTTTAGGTTGTGGTGAATATGATGCTGCCTGTGATAAAAGCTTCAACAGCTGCCTAGTTTTCGGACCTGATGGTGAAATCATCGGCCGTCACCGCAAGCTCTTTGGCGAGTGCATGGCATCCGAGGCCTGGGCGCGCAAGGGTGACAGCTTTACCGTGCTTCCCTGCAGCGGACTGCAGACAGGCGTGCTGGTGTGCGCTGACTTGTGGTTCCCGGAATATTACAAGGGGACGAAGGCACAAGGGGCTGAAATTATTGTTGATATTGCAGCCTGGCCGCCGACACAGGTATGCGGTAATCCGCTTCCCGCTTGGTTGCATGCATCTAAGGTAACGGATGTGACTGTTATTGTCTGCAATCAGACCGGTTCCCCGCAGTGGATGGATATGAACGTGGGGCAGAGCGTGGTTATTGACCGTGGTGAGCTGAAGCTGGCGTACAGCGGTGAGCCTGCGGTGCTGCTTTTTGATTATGATGCAGAAGCTAAGCGTGTACAGTCGATTGACTATGATGTTCACTACATAAAGTAAGTAAAAAATACTCATAGCGGTATAACACTTTTGTTCTAGCCGTTGACGAGTGATTGCTTAACAGATAAACTAATAGCTAAGGTATAAAGGAAGCTAGTTTTGCTGTGCGCCTGTCTTGAAAGTATAGAGGCGGATGGTATGCTATAAATTATTTCAAAGGTGGGTTTAGAGTATGAAAAAGGTTCAAAGCTTACGTAATGCTGTAATGGTGTCCTTGCTTGCAGGTACCACATTGGTATGGGGCGGCACCGCTTTTGCACAGGAGGATTTGCAGGAGTTCGCGCTGGAGGATATGGTAGTAACGGCTACCAGAACCGAAAGCAAAGTGGTTGATGTCCCTGTAAATACAACCGTTATTTCTGCAGAGAAAATTGCTGACAGACATTATCTGGATGTGGCAGATGCGCTGAAGGATGTGCCGGGAGCGAATGTGCTGGATACCGGTGTTGGCGCTTATGAAAAGAAAGTAGTTTTAAATGGCGATGAACGCGTTCTCGTCCTTGTTGATGGCAAACGCGTTAACATTGATATGGGAACAATGAGTCGTGCTAGCTACGATTTAAATCAAATGCCAGATGTAAGCCTTATCGAGCGAATTGAAGTTGTTAAAGGTCATGGTGGCGCACTTTATGGCAGCGATGCCGTTGGTGGTGTTATTAATATCATTACCAAGAAAATGGACCACAGCTATGGTAAGGTTTCTATGGGCTTTGGATCTCATCAGGCACGTGATGCAAAGGCTATGTACACTATAAAAGAAGGTAAGACTGGCGTTATGGTTGCAGCATCTAAATATAAACAAGGCTATCATGAGTATAAAGATGCTAAAACAGAAGCAAATAAGAGATGGCCTGTTGCGTCTACTTATGAAAATGAAAAGGTTTCTGTGAAATTAAGCCAAGAGCTTTCAGAAACATCTAATTTAGAACTTGGTTATGATTTCAGTAAGTTTGAAGGCGTTAGATCTTATAGTACAAAGGCAAAGTCTGCAAGCTTCAGCAACAAAAAAACGAATGATTTTTATGCAAAGTATGATTGGACTGTCAATGATAAGGATCAAGGCTTTATCCAACTGTATCGTAATAAATATGATTATTACAATGCGGGCGATATGTACGAAACTGATACAGGCTTTGAAGCTCAGCAGAACATTACCTTGTCAGATAACAACAGATTAGTTGTAGGTGCTTCCTATCGTAAGGCTAAAGCATTAAATGCTACGTCATATACAGCAGAAAAATCCATTAATAATAAAGCTGTTTTTGTCAGCGACCAATGGGAATTTGCACCTAGCTGGACTTTAGATGCAGGCGTGCGCTATGATAAGCATAGTACCGCAGGCAGTAAAACTACTTGGAGTGCAGGTTTGAACAAGAAATTTGACGAAAACAGTCATGCATACTTTAACTGGGGACAAGTTTTCAAAGCTCCTACTTTAGATGACCTGTACTATTACAGTGTTATGGAGTGGGGAAGCTTTAAATATGAAAATTATGGTAACCCGAATCTGAAACCTGAAAAAGGTGATACATGGACTATTGGTTATGGAACTAAGATAGCAGACAAAACATCTGTTAACATTAGCTATTTCCAAAGCAAGCTTGAAGATGCTATTGATTGGGATACTACTTATAGTGCTAATGGGTCTGTATCGATTGCAAGAAATGTTGATAAGCAAAAGAAAAATGGTATGGAGTTGAGTGTTGGACATGAGTTGAACGATAACTGGAATTTAGAGGCTTCTTACACTTATATCCGTGTAAAAAACAATGATAATGGTAGTGGCTATGTTCGTGATGCTAACTATATTCCTAATATGTATCGCTTTGGTGTTCGCTATCACGATGACCTGTGGAATGCTGATTTGTTCCTGCGTGGCGGCAGTGGCGCAGATAAGAGTGCCTATGTTGACAGCAAATACATGACTTTGGACATGTCTGTGGCATATAAAGCAACGAAAGACCTTTCCTTCTATGCTAAGGGTTACAACCTCTTCAACAAGGCTTATGCTGAAAGTGCTGGCGTTAATGGCGGTACCTATATCTATCCTGCACAGGGCAGACGCTTTATCATCGGCGCAGAATACACCTTCTAACATCATAACAGTTTAACCCTTAAGGCGGCGCACTGCGCCGCCTTTTTGTATATGGGAAGAACATTCTCTTCAATCCCTCTTGACTATCATAGCGCTATATACTTTATAATATAAATTACTGTATTGTCTGTATTGCCGCATATGAGTCAATACTGCTGAAATAAAATGATGAGAATAGAGGCTTGAAGCATGAGGAAAATTTTTTGTTTACTGCTGTTGCTGCTGCTTTTAGTCACAGGCTGCGGACAAGGCAGCGGCGGTAAAGACGCTGCCGCAGGCGGCAGCTATACTGTGACAGACGAGCATGGAACAGTGACTACGTTCAAGCAGGCACCGCAAAAGGTACTGACGCTGGCACTCAGCAGCGATGGCATAATCATGGGCCTGGGTATGGAAGATAAATTGGTTGCCGTCAATTATCTTGCCGATGACCCGGTAAGCTCCAACCTTGTAGAGCAGGCTAAAAAAATTCAGCACAAAATCAAAAACCCTTCGGCAGAAGAGGTGCTGGCGCTGAAGCCGGACGTAGTCTTTGCTTACGATTGGAGCGACATGAACCGTGTCGAAAATTTGCGTAATTTGGGCATGAATGTTATCGTACTGAAAGGGCCGGCGACTATTGAGGATATCAGGCGTAACGTGCGCACCGTCGCCAAAGCCATGCACGCTGACAGTAAGGGTGAAGAGCTGGTTAAGCTGATGGACAGCAGGCTGGCGCAGGTGAAGCAGCAGGTAGCGGCGCTCAAGCTGCAGCAGCCGAAGAAAATCGTGCTTGTTTCGCTGATGAGCTCCTACGGCGGCAAGGGCTGCATTTTTGACGATATGTGTAAGGAAGCAGGCGTTATCAACGGCGTTTCGGCTGCAGGAATCAAAAACGGCCAGCAGATTACTAAGGAAATGCTGGTGAAGATTGATCCAGATTTACTGATAATGCCGGTGTATAACGACCATGGCAATTTTGATATCAAGAAATATAATCAGGAATTTTTAGAGGATCCGTCGCTGCAGACCATGCGCGCCATCAAAAACAAGCAGCTTTTTTATCCCAATGAAGGCTATATTTACAACTGCTCGCAGGACGTTGTTTTCGGCGTGCAGGAAATTGCCCATGCTGCCTATGGCGAAGCCTTTGCTATGCAGGGGGCACAGCATTTAAGGGTGAAGTAGAAATAGCGTAAGATTAAAAAACTGCACAAATCAGCATCAAATAAGATGCTGGCTAGTGCAGCTTTTAATTTTCATCAGGCTCAACCCGTAGGGAAATCTGGTAGATATATTCTTCTGGCTTCGGCGTCATCCAATGATTTTTCAGCGGCATAATATAAAGATTGTCTACGGCGTATAGCTTATTACGCTGCATATAAGCTTTGAAAAGCTCCGCCAGCTCCTGCACATGGTCACGGAAGGTACCCTGAAAGCGTTGAGTCATATAGAGTCCTGCGGGGCGAGTGTAACATTCCATTTTGCCATGGTAATCAGGATTAACACTGGAAAAATAGGCCAGCGGTCGGCTGTATTCACCTGCCAGAAAGCAATCTTTGTCTGCCAGCCAGCCGACAGCCTTTTCCTTGAAATGCTCTTTGGAAAAAACATTCAAGTTATGTCTGGCAAGAATTTTAATACTTTCGTCGCCGCTGCATTCCGGCGGCACAGGACTTAGCAGGAATCGCTTGCTACGGCGGAAGGTGACGGTTATCTGATCAAGCCGGCTTTCGCGGATTTTATCCAGCTGCTGAAAAACAACGTGAATATTTTTGCGTATTTTTTCGTTATGTGCAATAATTTCTTCACATTCACGGTCTTTAGCTTGTAAGAGAGCCTGCAGGCTGTCAATGCTGCGTTCTTCCAGATATTCCTTGATTTTAGATATAGGTATTCCCAGCTTGCGCATGTTCAAAATGACCTCTAAAATCAAATACTGTTTGAGAGAGTAATGGCGGTAGTTGTTTTCAGAAATGAATTCCGGCGACAGAACGCCCATTTTATCGTAGTAAAGCAAGGTTTGCTTCGGCAGCTCAAAAAGATCTGCCAGCTCGCCTGCAGTATAGTATAGCTTAGGATTTTTGCTCATAAAGTATCACCTTGGTTCTTTAACACAATACGTTGCGTAATAGTTATGTTTATTATAACATTTATTAGTCAGATAGTGAAGTTGGGGAGAAAAGAGAGGCAAACTCTCCTATGGAGAAATATTTTTCTGCTAATTTATTCATAACTTCACCTATTCTTGGAAAATCGCTTGACTATACTATAGGTATATACCTTAGAATTCTTCTTAATGATAAACAGAGTAATTAGACTTTTGATTCTATATATAATTTAAATGCTTATTGCAGTTTTTGTCAAGAACTACTCTGTTGAATTTGAAGATGAGGTGTTATTGTGAAGCAAAGTTCTAAAGGTTTATTGATGTGTATGCTGATAACCGGTATTTGTGCCGGCAATGCACAAGGTGCGTTTGCTGAAGAAAAAATAGGCGAATTTAATCTTGATCAAATGGTTGTTACTGCCAGCAGAATTGCAGAAAGCAATTTTGAAGCGAATGCTAATGTAAATGTCGTTACCCGTAAGGATATCGAAGAAAAGCATTATCAGACGGTAAGTGATGCCCTGCGTGCTGTTCCGGGCGTTGCCATCCAAAACTACAGTGCTACCGGTGCTAACTATTCTGCTGACTATTTATATGTTAATGGTACCAGCCATGTTCTTGTTTTGGTGGACGGACAGAGAGCGAACACCAATGGTTCTACATTTAGCGTATTCCAACCTTCCGAAGTAAGCAATATGGATAATATTGAACGAATTGAGGTGCTGAAAGGATCCGCTTCTACTCTTTACGGCAGTGATGCTGTCGGCGGCGTAATCAATATTATTACCCGTAAGCCTAAAGCCGGTGGTACAACTACAAAAATTTCCGGCGCTTGGGGCAGCTATGGTAAGAAAACATATAATGTTTATAACGAAGGCATGACTAAAGGCGGCTTCTATTGGACTGTTAATGGTCAGACAGATAAAATGGGCGATTATAAGGATGGCCATGGCAATTCCACTCCCAATAAAATTGACAGCAAGAGCTATGGTGTAAAGCTGGGCCAAAAATTTGACGATAAAGCTGATATCAATGTTTCTTATTCCCGCTACAAGCTGGATTACGGCAGACCGGAAACAGGTTCCTCTATGATGGGACCGACTATTTTTACCGGTGGTATGACTGATGGTAAAAAAGACAATACAAAATATACTGTTGCCTTTGATTACAAATTCAACGATAAGCTGAGCAACAGACTGACCTATTTCTCCCGTACATCAGACTTGGATGATGATACAAATCATCCGGCTTCTCTGTGGCTGATGCGTGAAAAAACCTGGGGTTTTTCTGAAGAGCTGACATATGCAAACGGTAATCATACCATTGTTGGCGGCTATGATTATTATAAAGACGCTATGAACAAATACCAGGACCAGTATACACCTAACATGACCGGTACTGTAGATAATAAGGCTTTCTTTATTCAGGACCAGATGCAGTTTGGTGATTGGGGCTTTACTCCCGGCGTGCGTTTTTCCAAGCATTCCGAATATGGCAACAAAACTACCGGCAGTGGTGTGCTCTCTTATAAATTTAATGATCTGACCAACATGTATGTATCTTATAAGGAATTCTTCCGTGCTCCGTACATGTATGAGCTGTACAATCCGTTCTATGGCAGTGAAAAGCTGAATCCGGAAGAGGGTGAAACCAAGGAAATTGGCCTTAACACACGCATTGATGATAAGACAACCTTCTCGGCCCATTATTTCCGTACAGAGTCTGACAATCTTATTGGTTTTAACAGTGCTAACTGGAAGTATTACAATGCAGGCGCAGAAACGATTAAGGGCTGGGATGTTCAGCTGACTAAAGCTTTTGATAATCACTTCAGCGCTACTGCAGCTTATACACATACATATATTCCTGCAACTTCTTCAGCTGTTAATCCTAACCGCAATGGCTACATCCCTAAAGGACAATATGATTTGACATTTAACTATGACGAAGCAAAATTCAATGGCAGCTTGAATATTAAGGGTATCGTAGACCGCCCCGGCAGTAAAGCTAATGAAGCTCAGGTATTAGATACATATAAGAGTGTTTGGACTGCTAATATTGCTTTGAACTACAAGCCTGTTAAGGGTATGAATGTGTTCTTTAAGTTAAACAATCTCTTTGACCGCATGTATACTGATATGACATATGATATGCGTAATCCTGGCGGAGTTGGCTGGTATTCACAACCGGGCCGTAACTTTGTTGCAGGCGTAGAATACACCTTCTAATAGCTTATAATCTTATTTCTCATACACCAGTGGTGGCATAGGCACATAAAAGCTTATGCCACCACACTCATATATAGATGTTTTTAGAGCGAGGTGCTGAATTTTGAAAATAGCTTTTTTGCATTTTGCATATTGCTGCGGACCGCAAGCGGATAATGCAAAGAAAATTTTACAGGGGATGAAGCTGGCGGCACAGTATGGCGCAAGGTGGGTGCTTACACCGGAAATGGCTTTGCAGGGTTATTATATGATGCGCGGCGATAAGCAGTTTCAGCTTGCTTCACTGCAAAATAATCTTTTACAGGAGTTTATGGAGGCTTGCAGGCACTACAGGCAAAGGTTGTTTTTGGGCTGCGGTTTTGTTGATGAAAGGACACCGCATAACAGCTGTGCTGTTATTTCGCAAGATGGAACATATTACAATCGTCACGATAAGACAAAGGTTGTCCCCTGGATAACAGAAAATTGGGCGCATCCCGGAGAAAAATTTGAGGTATGGAATTTAGATGGTATCAATACCAGTGTTCTGGTTTGTGCAGATGCGTATTTTGCTGAACACGGACAAAAAATTGCTGAGCAGGGAGCAGAGCTTGCTGTAGTTGTTGCTGCCTGGCCTCCTGGAGGACATGCAGGACCTCCGGAGGAGGCGTGGAAGCGTTTGAGCCGTTCGGCAAATGGTATTCCTGTGCTTATCTGTAATCAGACGGGGACGGAAGGCATGGATTGCAGCCGTGCTCAAAGTGCTGTTCTTTGCAATGGCGAAGTGCTTTTTACTTATGAAGGACGCGAGGCAGTGCTGATTATAGATTTTGATGAAGAAAAGAAACAGGTTTTGTCTACAGAATTTGTAACAATAAATTTGACGGATATTTAAGGTGAATGACAGTGAAAAAATTAGCAGTATTTTTTTTGTGTATAGTAATAGCCTGTTGCTCATGTCTAGGATGCGGCAATGATAAGCCGGAAAACAACGGAACGAGAGTTGTCAAGGACGCCAAGGGCTATGAGGTAAAGGTACCTGCACATCCTATGCGGATAGTTTCCTTTTCTATCAGCTGTGATGAAATTTTGCTTGGTTTAGTGGAGCCGGAGCGTATAGCTTCTGTAAGCTATCTTTGTGATGATGCAGGAATTTCGCATGTCGTGGAAAAAAGCAAGGCGGTCAAGGAGCGCATTAAAGGAACGCCGAGCGTAGAGCGCATCATGGCCTTAAAACCGGACCTTGTCATTTTGGGAGACTGGTGGACACCAGACAGCATTCAGACTATCCGCGATATGGGTATTAGCGTCTATGTTTATAAAACACCATATACGGTGGCGGATATAAAAAAAGCGATTCGTGAGATTGCCGATGTCGTTGATGCTAAGCAGCAGGGTGAAGCGGTGATTAAGGAATATGATGCCAAAATCACCAAGGCCCAAGCAGTTATCAAGGCTGCCAACATCAAACAGCAGAAAAAGATTGTTGTGATGTCAGGTCATGGTGTGATTGGGACTAAAGGTTCGCTTTTTGCCGATATCTGCAAATATGCGCAGGTTGATAATTGTATGGAGCAATTGCAGACAGGGCAGAATACCACGGTTTCCAAGGAATTTATCGTTCAGTGCAATCCTGATGTCATTATTATGCCGGGGTGGAACGGTGCGCCCACTCATACTCTGGAAACAGAAAAGGAATTGCTCAATGACCAGTCTTTACAAAGCGTAAAAGCAATTCAAAATAAAAATTTGGTAACGCTGTCCGGTCAGGATATGTATTGTGTGAGCCAATATGTTGCCGACAGTGTTTTGGCTATTGATAAGCTGGTGTATCCTGAATATTTTAAGTAAGCTGAGAGGAGCAGGGAGATGGCAGAAATTATTTTTGTGACCAACATGGAACCCCATTATGTTGGTATGCGTGATGCCTTAAATGCCATAGAGGACAAAGAAATCAGCAATGCTGTAGAAGTAATCCAAATCAACGACAGTGAGCAGTGGAACGGCTATTGGAAGCAAAAGCTGCAGGGGGCAAAATTTTTCTTTTGTACCTGGATGGGTACAGGTTTGAGCTGTGATTATCTGAAAAAAGCTTCTGCCTTTTTACAGCAAAAGAAGCTGTGTCATCTTTTTGATATCATTGACCCAGGTGATGATAAGATGGATTACGGCCTGCAGGAGGAGCAAAAGAGCCTGCTGAAGGAATATCTGGCCTGTGGTGGTCTGAAGAATTATCAGAATCTGTGCTTATATCTTGTTGCTGCCTTTACGCAGCAAAAGGGAGCTTATAAGCTGCCGGAGCATCTGCCGTGGTGCGGAATCTATCATCCGGAATTTAAGCATGAGTTCGTCGAGCTTGATGCTTATCTGGCAAAGCATTATGACAGCAGCAAGCCTACTGTGGGCTTTATCTTTTCGCGTGAGGATTGGCTTTGGCAACGCCTTGCATATCAAAATGAGATTATCAAGGCGATAGAAGCACAAAACTGTAATGTTATTGCTGTGTTCAGTACCACGATGTCGAACGAAAAGACCGGTGCGGTAAGTTTGGCAACAGCATTTGAAAGATTTTTCTATAAAAACGGCCGGCCTTGTATTGATGTGCTGATAAATCCGTTTGTTTTTTCGTTGACAGTAACAGGTTTTTTAAAGCTGCGGGATTTGCAGCAACTGGGAGTTCCTGTGCTACAGGTAGTAAATACCTATATGCCTTCTAAATGGTGGCAGCAGAGCATGGTTGGCCTAACTCCGAATGAGGTTTCCTATGCTGTGTGCATGCCTGAATTTGACGGAGCTCTGCATTCTGTGCCGGTTTCCACCAATGAGGAACGTGAGGACGGTACACATTACCGCATGCCGCTTGCAGACCGCATTGATATGCTGGCAAGAAAGGCGCGCAAGCTGGCCTCGTTGCGTTATAAAAAGCCTTGTGATAAAAAAATAGCGATAGTTTTTCATAATTATCCGCCGACCAATTCCAATATCGGCAGCGCTGCCAGTCTGGATTCGATTGAAAGCGTACGCCTGCTGTTGGAGGAAATGCAAAAGCAGGGATACAGGCTGGATAATATACCGACAGACAGTCAGGCCTTTGTAAACGATATTACGGCGCATGCTACCAACGACAGACGCTTTATTTCGGAAGCGTTATTGGAAACAGCTGACGGTAAGCTGGAAAAGCTGGACTATAAAAGCTTTTATGAGCAGCTTCCGGAAAAAACACAGGAGCAGCTTTTGCGTGACTGGGGCGAAGCGCCGGGAGAAGTTTTCCGCTACGGCGATGTGTTGATTGTTCCCGGTATGCTAAACGGCAATGTTTTTATTACGGTTCAGCCTCCGCGCGGCTTTGGCGATGACCCCGGTAAGATATACCATTCGCCGGATTGCGCACCGACACATCATTATCTTGGCTTTTATCACTGGCTGCGTGATATCTGGGGCGCGGATGCCATGATTCACGTAGGAACGCACGGTAACCTGGAATGGCTGCCGGGAAAGGGCAATGCTATGAGCAATGCCTGCTATCCGGATATCTGTACAGGTGATATTCCTAACATCTATCCCTATTGGATTACCTGTACCGGCGAAGGAATTCAGGCCAAGCGCCGCAGTGCTGCCTGCCTGATAAGCTATTTGTCTGCGCCGATGAGTGTTTCCGGTACTTATGAAGAATTGGCGGATTTGGAAAACCTGTTGGAGGAATATTGTCATTTTAAAAATGATGCTGCTGCCGCTACGGGTATGGACAGCATCAAGGAAATGATTCGCAGCAAAGCTGCGGAATGCAATCTTGATGAGGATGTTCCGGAAAGCGAAGCAGAGAATTTTGATGATTATATCAGCAAGCTGCACAACTTTATTACAGATTTAAAGAATATGCAGATCAGTACAGGCCTACATGTTTTGGGCGTACCTCCGGAAGGAGAAGAGCTGGTAGAATATCTGCTGGCGTTGACGAAGCTGGATAACGGTAAGGTGCCGTCGTTGATGAAAAACCTTGCGGCTATGCATGGTCATGATTACTATGAGCTGATGGAGCACAGTGAGCAGATGCTGGCAGATGGCAGTATGACCTATGGTATGCTTTTGGATAAAATACGCGAGCAGGCAAGAGAAGCTATCTTGATTTTGCAAAAGAATTCCTTTGATGCTGCTGAAATTAAAGAAGTATTTACCTTATCCTGGGCGAACGGTTTGCAAGGGGAAATGCGTGATAAGCTGCTGCAATCTCTGACGTATATCTGCGAGCATATTGCACCAAGTCTGCTTATGACTACCTTGGAGCAGGAAAATATTTTAAACGCATTAAACGGTAAATATATTGATCCTTGTCCCAGTGGTGCGCCTACAAGCGGTGGTGCTGATTTGCTGCCTACGGGACGCAACTTTTATAGTATCGATCCACGCTGCCTGCCGACTAAGCCTGCCTGGGAAATAGGTAAGCAGATGGCCGAGGATGTTATCGGCAGATTTATCGAAGAAGAAGGACGTTATCCGGAAAGCGTCGGTATAATTTTGTGGGCTACGAGTAATTTGCGTAATCACGGACAATGTGTTGCTGAATTTTTGTATCTGATGGGCTTACGTCCCGTGTGGCAGCCTGGAAGCCAACGTGTCATTGATTTGGAGGTTATTCCTTTGGAGGAGCTGCAGCGTCCGCGTGTAGATGTAACCGGACGTATCAGTGGTCTCTTTAGGGACAGTATGCCAGGAAGTGTTATCTGGCTAGATGATGCTGCGCAGAGGGTTGCCGCCTTAGATGAACCGACGGAATTGAACTTTGTGCGTAAGCATGTGTTGGAGGAAGCCGGAGAACTTGAAAAAGCCGGTATGGATAAGAGTGCTGCCTGGAGACAGGCTTCGTATCGCGTATTTGGTGATCCTCCGGGAGCACATGGCGCCGGTACAGGTGCTGTTTTAGAAGCGAAAAATTGGGAAACGATTGATGATATTGCTGCAGTATATACCAGATGGGGCGCACATGCTTATGGTAAGGGCAGTGAAGGCACCTATATGCCGAAGGTCTTTAAAAAGCGTATGGCGCAGATAGATATCACGGTGCAAAATGTTGATCACAGGGAATCTTCGATGCTCAGCGGCGATGATTATAATAATTATCGCGGTGGTATGATTGCGGCGGTTAGAAGCTGTAAGGGAAGTATGCCGCTAAATTATGTCAGCGACAGCTCTGACCGGAGCAAGGTACAGCTGCGCAGCCTTACGGAAGAGCTGAAGCGTTGGTTTCGCGGTGAGGCGATGAATCCCAAATATATTGCAGGTATGAAGAAGCATGGCTATAAGGGTGCCGGTGACTTGGCAACGTATGTTGCCGTGAGCTATCAGTGGGATGCAACCAGCGATATTATGGAAAACTGGATGTATGAAAAATATGCGGCCAAGTATGCCTTTGATAAGGATATGCAGCAATGGATGCAGGAGGTAAATCCGTGGGCGTTGCACCGTATTACGGAAGTTTTGCTGGAGGCGGAGCAGCGTGGTATGTGGCAGGCTAAGCCGGAAACAAAGCAGGCCTTGCAGGAGCTGTTTCTGTCGATGGAGGGGGAATTGGAGGAACGAGGAGAATAAATTTTCCCTTGACTGTATGAACGGTATATAGTTTATACTTGCATATGCTATTTGATGAAAATGATTTGCAGATAGAATATTTTAACCTAAAGAATTACCTGCAAATAAAGTATGAGTAAAGGATGTGCAAATTTATGAAGGTTGTTAAGGGTTTGAGCAGCGCGGTGCTTTTGACACTGCTTTTGGGTAGTGCATCAGCGGTTTATGCTGATGAAGTTCAGGAATATGCGTTGGACACTATGGTAGTAACAGCAACCAGAACAGAAAAAACTGTACAAGATACACCTGCTAATGTTACTGTAATTACGCAAAAGGAATTGAAGGACAGCGGATATCAATCAGTATTTCAAGCTGTACGTGAATTGTCTCAGGCAAACTGCCATACCTATCAGGAAGATGGTGGTGATTACGGCGGAATGATGTCAAGAATTCGCGTGCGTGGTATTGATGATGGTACTCTGGTATTGGTAAACGGTAATCCGTCTAACTATATGAATCATGCTACGCTTAATACAGTTCCGATGGATCAGATTGAAAAAATCGAGATTGTAAAAGGTTCCAACTCTGTATTGTATGGTCCACAAGCCATGGGCGGTGTTATTAACATCATTACTAAAAGACCATCAAAAACAGGCGCTGTTACTGGTAGTGTTATTGGCGGTATTGGCAGTAACAAAAAGCTTGCGGGAGCTAATGTACAGACGGATGTATTAAATGTAGGTTATAAGAAAACATGGAATAAAGATTTTAATGATGCAGTTTTACCAGGTAATACCGGCTTAGGTACTGCAATCAATATAAAAGATAAATCTTCTGACCAATTTTATCTTGATGCGCAATTAGCTAAAGATTTGACTTTTAGCTGGGGACGTAACCACAGTGAAGTAAAATATCAAACGGGCAGTTACAAAAACTTTGTTCCGGTAATGAATAAGCTGTCGCAATATAATAGCACATATAATAGTTATGCATTAGCATATGATAACAAAAATGCTGGTTGGAAAGCTGTTTTAGGCTATAATACAATGGATTTGAGCTGCCTGCCTCTTAAAGGCGGTTCTTACAGTAAGTACGATGGCTATAATGCAAACTTTGATTTGCAGAAAAAATTTAATCTAAAAAATAATGACAGTTTGATTTTTGGCGTTAATGTCAATAGAGAGTCCATGGAAACTCAAACAACTGTGTTCAACAAGGCTGGCAGAAACAGCTTTTCTGCATACCAGTCTTGGGATGTGCATACCAGTGATGCTTTTGAACTGATATTAGGTTTGCGTGAGTATTATGTAGGCAGTAACCAATATTATGACAGTGATTTCCAACTGTTACCGCAGGTCCAAGGCGTTTACAAAGCAAATCCTGTTTCAAATTATTACTTCAATGTAGGTAAATCATTTGAAATGCCTGGCATTAACAGTACTTTCTACTATAAATCAAATTATGCCATTAATAGCGCCTTGAAGCCACAATCCGGTTGGACCTATGAATTAGGTTATAAGGTCGATGATGGTACAACAGCATTTACAGCTGATGTGTTCCATATGAAGATTAAAGATAAATTCTTCTGGGATAAAGATGCTAACGATAACAATATTATGCGTAATCGTGATGAATGGGAAAATACCGGTTTAGAATTGAATTATAAGCAAAAGCTTGACGAAAACTGGACAGCAAATATTGGTTGGACTTTACAAAATCCAAAAGCTTGCTCTAAAGGAGTATGGTCTCAGGATACTGCCAAGAATATTCTAAATTTGGGAGCTGATTTCAACAAAGGCAAGTTTGTATGGAATACCAGACTCTTCACCTACCTTGATAGAGAAATAGCATATTATAATGCAGCTCATAGTAGCAGTAAAATAAAGGATCATCACTTAAAGAACAGTGTTGACCTTTCTATGACCTTATCTTACATGCCTACTTCCAAAGATACTTTGAGATTGACTGCAGCAAATTTGCTTGATAGAGATGATGCACTTAACAATTATGAGTATGTTACAATGCCACGCAGCGTTCTCTTCACTTATGAGAGAAGCTTCTAATCAGCCCCTAACCTTATTCATATACACTTAACTCCTTTGAGAAAGGCGGAGCAGAGCAAAATCTGTTCTGCCTTTTTCATATGCCAAACTGCTATAACTTGCTTATGTCGAAAGCTGATGTTCGTGCTATAATAGCTATACTGAAGGAAAATAAAGGATGAAGAAAATATGCCGAAACAAAAATATCAAAAGATAATAACAGCACTGCTGCTGTGTTTGAGTATACTATTAATAGTTGCAGGCTGTAGCAGTGATAGTGCGCAAAAATCGAACAGTACAGCAGCCTATACTGTTACGGATTCGCAGGGGCATAAGCTGTATTTTAAAGAAAAACCCCAGCGCATTATATCTATGTCTATAAGCACTGATGAAATCCTCATTGACCTTGTACCAAGCAGTCGCATTGCTGCCTTCTCACGTCTGGTGGACGACCCGGGGATATCCAATATTGTAGAGCGGGCGCAGAGTGTGGGCAGCAGAGTAGATGGCCAAAGCTCGGAGGCAATTATGGCGTTGCACCCTGATTTAATATTGATACCGGATTTTGTTAAGCCGGAGGTTATTCAGTCGCTACGCGATATGAACCTGCAGGTTTATGTTTATAAAACTCCCAAAAGCTTTGAAGATGTACGTGAGTGCATACGCTTTTTGGGCGAGGCCGTTGGCGAAAAGGAACGCGGCGAAATGATGGTTACCGCGATGAATGAGCATCTGAAGAAGGTGCAGGATAAAATAGGCAAAATTCCTAAGGAAAAACAGAAGCGCATTGTTTTTATGCGCAGTAACGGTGCCTACTACAGTCCGGAGGCTTCGTTTAACGATGTCTGCAGATATGCGCAGGTGCGCAATGCTTTGGAGGAGCTGCATTATGATAAGCCTGGTATCGTCAATCAGGAGGCCGTGGTTCAGCTCAATCCGGAGGTGTTTTTACTCGCAGGCTGGAATTATGACGGTCAGCATGATCCGAAGCAGATGGAGGTGGAGCTGCTGAACAATCCCGGTTATCTGACTACGGATGCTGTGAAAAACAGAAAGGTCTATACTGTGCCGGCTAAGCATGTATTGTGCGTGTCGCAGTATATTGTCAACGCTGTGGAAGATTTGGCGAATGCTGTATATAGTAAATGAATTTATCGATAACGTCGGTGAGTATGTGAGAAAATAATAATGTAGTATGCAATATCAGGCAGGACGGATTTATTCTGTCCTGCTTTTTAATATAAAAGCGGAATAACTCTCAGAAAGAAAAATAATAAAATAAAAATACTTGACTATATGATTGCTATATCGTTTATGATAATTCATGTTTCAATAGATAGCACAGGACTATGAAAGACTAGCTGTGTTTGTACGGGAACAAAAAGTAAACCGATGATTATGAAAGGATTAAAAATCAACAATGAACAAAGTTAAGGTATTGAGTAACGCGGTATTGATGTCTGTACTTATGAGTACAAGTGTAGTATGGGGTACAACAGCGTTTGCTGCTGAAAATACTCCGGAATATTTTTTGGATACGATGGTTGTTACGGCAACAAGAACTCCGGTCGAAGCATTTAAAGCAAATGCCAACGTCAGTGTCATTACAAGCAAGGAAATCAAAGAAAGACATTATAGTGATTTATCCGAAGCACTGCGTATGGTTCCCGGTGTCTATATCGGCAACTATGCTCCTGCCGGCTATGATAACAGCAATGCTTTGAAAATCAACGGTGCTGATGAAATTGTTGTATTGGTAGATGGCGTTAAGATTAACAATGTAAGCAATCGTGTTTCTGCGGTAATGCTCAAGAACATGGATAATGTTGAACGTATTGAGGTTCTGAAAGGTTCTGCTTCTACTCTTTACGGTTCCGATGCTAAGGGCGGTGTTATCAATATTATTACCAAAAAACCGGAAAAAATTTCTACTTATTTCCGTGTAGACGGCGGCAGCAATAGCATAACCAACTACTATATGGGTCAGTCCGGCAAAGAAAAAGACTGGTCATGGGATGCTAACGTCAGCAGAAACCTCAGTGGAGATTTCAAAGATGGCGATGGTATAACCACTCCGTCTTCTTCCAAGTCTACCAGCACTAATTTCAAAATCACTAAAAAACTGAGCGATAAGCATGAGCTGACAGCTACTTATGATTCTTATAAAGCAGATTATAAATATACTGCTTTGTGGGAGCCTGCTTTGAAGAATGGTAAAGTAGACAATCAAAACTATAAATTTATTTTGAACAGTGATTTTGATGGCAATACTACGAATGTTTTATCTTTCGTAAATCTGGATAATGATACTGATTTCAATGGCTATAAGACAAAAACCAATACCAAACGTATTACTGACCAGCTGTCTACACAGTTAGGCAATCATTTACTGACTGCAGGCTTTGAGTTCAGCCATGATAAGGTTATTACATTTAATGGCAAGAAGATGATGAACAGAGCCTTCTTCCTGCAGGATCAGTTTGATATTACCGACCAGCTGAAGCTGACTGCCGGTGTGCGTCATGATAATAACTCCGGCTTTGGCAAGCACACTACTCCTAGTGCTAACCTAGGTTATACCTTTAATAAAGACAGAACTAATGTCTATGTAAGCTACAGCGAGTATTTTATTCCGCCTTCTCCAAGCAACCTTTACAGTGCAGCATACGGTAATCCGAATATCAAGCCGGAAACCGGTAATACTAAGGAAATAGGCATTAACCATAAATTTGATGATACCTTTGTATTATCTGCACATGCATTTAAACGTTATTCTGAGAATAGAATTGGTTATGTATATCCTAAGTATACGAATGTTGGTGATGAAAAAGCGCGCGGTTGGGATATCCAACTGAAAAAACAATTTACACCGCAATTCTCTACTTATGTGGGCTATACACATTCAGTTATTGATGCGACTGCTCAACGCGCAAAAAATGTTGATGGCTATGTACCGAAAGGCGCTTGGGATATCGGCCTGGATTATGACAACAAGGACTTTAATGCCAGCCTGATTGGTAAGGGCGTTATTGACCGTATGGGACCTCAGTCTGCAGATGCCGTAGATGCTTTCTTCCCAGCAACAACCTACTTTGTTTGGGATGCATCTATGAACTACAATGTTAATAAGAATGCTAAGATTTATTTAAAAGTCAATAATATCTTCGATAAATTCTATGCAGAGCATTCTAATGCCCGTTATAACTGGAGTGCAGATCCTGACGGACAATGGTGGCGTGCTCCCGGCCGTTCCTTCCTGGTAGGCATGGAATATGCATTCTAAGCATATTTTATAAAACTTAACCTTTTTCATAATTCACAATCCTAAAAAAGTGGGGCGGATTTATTCCGTCCTGCTTTTTCATATAAAAGGAAAATGAGGTGAAAGAATGTCGAAAATTTTATTTCTCACCAATATGGAGCAGACTGCAACTTATCTGCAGGATGCATTGAAGCTGGCGCAGCAGACTCAGGAAGCTGTAGCAGGACAGGTGCTGTATGTCCCAAGCGATACAGAATGGACGAGGGATATGGAAAAGCAGCTGCAGCAGGCGGAGGTTGTCATTTTCCCTTGGATGGGAACTGGCCTGAGCACTAAGTTTCTGTCGGAATCTTCATCCTATCTACTGGCTAACAAAAAGAAGCACGTCTATCTGATGACCGGTAATCCGGAGGATATACTGCACGGCGGTCTGTCTGAGAAGGAGCTGAAGCGGATAAATGATTATTATAAATTCGGAGGTTTGCAGAACTGGACAAATTTGTGGCTGTGGCTGGCGCAGCAGTTTTTGCAGGCAGGATGTAATGTGCCTGCTCCCAATCTTTTGCCGTGGGATGGTATTTATCATCCGCAAGCAGCCAAAATTTATCATGATGTGGAGGAATATCGCCGCGATTTTTGCAAGCCGGACAGACCTACACTGGCAGTAGTTTTCTTCCGCAGTGACTGGCTGTGGGGCAATACCGTTTTTGCAGATGCGGTAGTCAGAGAGATTGAAGCGCTGGGGTGCAACGCCTTATGCTTCTTCTCCACAAGCTCGCCTGACGCCGCAAGCGGCTGCGGCGGCTTTAAAGAAGCCTTAAGCAAGTATGTTTGCGCGGACGGCAAATGCTATGCCGATGTTTTCATCAACACTATAAAATTTTCACTGTTTAGCATTCGTGCCTGCGCACTTGATGATTTGACCAAGCTCAATATCACGGTACTGCAGGCCTATACCTTGTATCGTTCATATCAGGAATGGTATGAAAACTTTGACGGCATGAATGCCGTAGAGGTGGCGTACAGTGTGAGTCTGCCGGAATTTGATGGTATTATCCATAGCTGCCCTGTGACGACGATGGAGCGTGATGCTGAGGGCAAGCAGGTTACGCAGGAGATTGCAGAGCGCATGAATATGCTGGTGCGGAAGGCGAAAAAGCTGGCGCTGCTGCGTATTAAGCCTAATGCCGAAAAGAAAATCGCCATTGTTTTTCACAACCATCCGTCGACCAATTCCAACATTGGCAGCTGTTCGGCGATAGACAGTATTGAAAGCGTGCGCCTGCTGCTGCAAGATTTGCGGGATGCAGGTTATGTCGTTGACCATATTCCGGCAGACAGGCAGGAGTTTATTGACGAGCTGATTGCCGGTGCGACGAATGACAGGGACTATATGAGTGAAAAGCAGATTGATAATGCCGATGCCAAGCTCCTCGTCAGTGCATACCGCGATTATTATAAGACCCTGCCGGAAAAGGTACAGCAACGCCTGGAGCAGGATTGGGGCAAAGCACCGGGCGAGGTTTTCTTTTATGATGATTTTCTGTTGATTCCCGGAACGATGAATGGCAATATTTTTATTACGATGCAGCCACCGCGTGGCTTTGGCGAGGATCCTGACAAAATTTATCATTCGCCCGACTGTGCGCCGACGCATCATTATATAGGTTTTTATCACTGGCTGCGCGATATCTGGGGCGCAGATGCGATGATGCATATCGGTACGCATGGCAGTCTGGAATGGCTTCCGGGTAAGGGCGTAGCGATGGGGGATGAGTGCTATCCCGATATCTGTACCGGTGATTTGCCGAATGTTTATCCCTACTGGGTTGTTGATACCGGCGAGGGCATACAGGCCAAGCGCCGAAGTGCTGCCTGCCTTATCAGCTATCTTTCGGCGCCATTGAGCATTAGCGGCGTGTATGATGAGCTGGCTGAGCTGGAAAAGGCCTTGGAGGAATATGTACATTTTAAGGCTGATAAGGATGCCGATTTGAGTGAGCTGATGGCACAAATCAGGGAGAAGGCTGCTGCTGCCGATCTTACGGACGAGGTGCGTGAGGAGGATGCTGCCGATTTTGACGATTATGTAGGACATCTGCACACGTATCTGACGGATTTGAAGAATATGCAGATGACTACAGGACTGCACATCATGGGTAATCCGCCGCAAGGAGAAAAGCTGACAGAATATCTTTATGCGTTGGTGCGCTTGGAAAATCCCGATATGCCGTCACTGCCTAAAACATTGGCACAGGCTTACGGCTATGATTACTATGAGCTGATTGACAACAGTAGTAAGCTGTTGCCGGACGGTATTTTGAGCTACGGTATGCTGCTTGATAAAATTAACGGCCAATGCTTGGAGATTATCCGTCTGCTGCAAAATGATGGTTTCGTAGTCCACGAAGATAAATTGCGGGCGTTGGAGTGCGTAAAGTGTTGGGATGAGACTGTGCAGCAGGATATTATAAAAATTGCCGGTTTCATCTGCGACAAGCTGTATCTCAGCCTGGCGCATACTACCTGGGAACGCAGCAACTGCATCCGTGCGCTGCAGTCAGAATATATTGAGCCTAGCGCCGGCGGTGCGCCTACGAGCGGAGGTGCCGAGATTTTGCCGACCGGACGCAATTTTTACGGCGTTGATCCGCAGCTGCTGCCTACACCTGTAGCGTGGAAAATCGGTTCACAGATGGCGGAGGATGTGATTAACAAATTTGTAGCGGAGGAAGGCCGCTATCCCGAAAGCGTAGGTATTTTGCTGTGGGCGACCTATAACATGCGCTCTAATGGTCAGTGTATGGCGGAATTTATGCGCCTGATGGGCGTGCGTCCTGTTTGGCAGAAGGGAACCCTGAAGGTGACAGGCATCGAGATTATTCCGATCGATGAGCTGAAGCGTCCACGTGTTGATGTTACCGGACGCATCAGTAGTCTGTTCCGTGATACGCTGCCGGGAGCAGTTTGCTGGCTGGATAAGGCAGTGCAGCAGGTGGCAGCACTGGATGAGAGCTTTGAAGACAACTTTGTGCGCAAGCATGTGGTGGAGGAATCTCAGCGATTAGAAAGCGAGGGCGTGGATAAGGAGCTGGCTTGGAGGCAGGCATCCTACCGCATTTTCGGCGACCCGCCGGGAGCGCATGGCGCGGGCGTGAGCGCACTTTTGGCTTCCCGCAATTGGGATGACATGGGCGATATTGCTGATGTGTATGTGCGTTGGGGTGCACATGTCTATGGCGAGGGCGAAAAAGGTCAGTACAGGCCGCAGCTGTTTACAGAGCGGATGGCAAAGCTGGAGGTTACTGTAAGCAATATTGATAACCGCGAGTCTAACTTGTTGAATTCCGATGATTATAACGCTTACCGTGGCGGCATGATTGCTGCAGTGCGTAATTTCAGCGGCAAGATGCCGAAGAACTATTGCAGTGACAGTTCCGACCGTCAGCATGTTGTGATTCGCACGCTGGCGGAAGAGGTCAAGCGTCTGTTCCGCGGTGAAGCGATTAACCCCAAATATATCCGGGGCATGAAGGAGTTTGGCTATAAGGGAGCAGGCGATTTGGCAACCTATGTTGATAACTGTTTCCAATGGGATGCTACTAGCGCTGTTATGGAGGACTGGATGTATGAAAAGTTTGCGGAAAAATATGCCTTGGATACAGATATGCAGAAATGGTTTGCTGAGGTTAATCCCTGGGCGCTGCGCAGACTGACGGAGGTTTTGCTGGAGGCGGAGCAGCGCCAGCTGTGGAACGCTAAGCCGCAAACAAAGCAGTCGCTACAGGAGCTGCTGCTGAATATTGAAGGAGAAATTGAAGAACGCGGCGATGAATAAAAATTTTCACTAAATCGCTTGCGTATATACCTAGTAGACACTGTATAATTAGATACATATTTTATTGATAGCTCTTTTTAATAAATGGAGGAATATAAATGAAACGTACTGCTGTATATCCTTTTACTGCGATTGTAGGACAGGAGGAAATGAAGCTGTCCCTGATTTTGAATGTTATCAACCCGGCCTTGGGTGGTGTTTTGATTAAAGGTGAAAAGGGCACGGCGAAGTCCACCGCTGTGCGCGCTCTTGCCGAGCTGCTGCCGCCGATGGCGGCTGTGCACGGCTGCCGCTTCCACTGTGACCCGCACAGCAGCCAGCTGTGCGATGACTGTACTGCCAAGCTGCAGGCAGAGGGCACATTGCCGGAGGAAACCATCAACATGCGCGTGGTTGAGCTGCCTGTAAGTGCTACAGAGGACCGCGTTGTCGGTACATTGGACATTGAGCATGCAATTAAGCATGGCGAGAAAAAGTTTGAACCAGGTATTTTGGCGCAGGCCAACCGTAACATTTTATATGTAGATGAAATCAATCTGCTGGATGACCACGTTGTAGACGTTCTGCTGGACGCCGCTGCTATGGGCGTAAACACCGTTGAGCGCGAGGGCGTTTCCTATTCCCATCCCGCACGTTTTGTGCTGGTAGGCACTATGAACCCCGAAGAGGGTGACATCCGTCCGCAGCTTTTGGACCGCTTTGGTTTGAGCGTTGTTGTGACCGGCGAGCATGATCCGCTGCAGCGCGTAGAGGTAATCAAGCGCCGTCTGGCTTATGAAAACGATGCTGAAAGCTTCATTGCAGGCTATAAGGAAGCACAGGAGGAGCTGGCAGAAAAAATTATCGCTGCCGGCAAGCTGCTGCCAGAGGTAACTATTGATGACAAGCTGCTGGAAACTGTGGCCAAGCTGTCGGTAGAACTGGGTGTAGACGGCCACCGTGCGGATATTACCGTAATCAAAACAGCGTTGACCCTGGCTGCCTTCAACGGCCGCAAGCAGGCTAACCTGGATGATTTGAAGGAAGCAGCTAAGCTGGTGCTGCCGCACCGTATGCGCCGCCGTCCGTTTGAAGAGGGCGAGCTGGATTGGAATAAGGTAGAGAGCTTTTTGGCTGCCGAAGCCTAAGGAGCGTTGACTATGCTTAAAAATAATCTCTATCCCTTTGTTGCGGTGGTGGGGCAGGAGGAGGCTAAAAAGGCCTTGCTCATTGCTCTTGTCAACCGCAGAGCAGGCGGCCTGCTCATAGGCGGTGCCAAGGGTACGGCAAAATCCGTGCTGGCCCGCAGTGTGCAGAGTTTGATTGGTGCGCAAAGGATGCTGACGTTGCCGCTGAATGTAACAGAGGATATGCTTTTTGGCAGCATTGACCTGGAGGCTGCCGTAAGCCTGGGCGAAAAACGCTTTTCACCGGGCATTCTGGCACGTGCTACGGATAACATTCTTTATATTGATGAAGCCAACCTGCTGCGTCAGGAGCTGCTGACAGCGGCATTGGATGCCAACAGCGCAGGCATCAACAATGTGGAGCGTGACGGCATCAGCTGCAGCCATGAGGTGCGCACGACCGTCATTGCTACGATGAATCCGGAGGAGGGCACTCTGCCCGGACATATTCTGGACCGTTTCGGCATGTACGCAAATATGCAGGCACTGCAGGATATCGGTCAGCGCGTGGAGGTTATCCAACGTGCATTGGCATATAGTAACAATACCCTTGCGTTTTGTGAGCAGTATGCGGAAGAAACCGCTGCCCTGGCAGCGAAGGTGCAGGCAGCGCGTGAGCTGCTGCCGCAGGTTGAGGTGAGCGATGCGATGCTGATGCTTGCCGCTCAGCTGTGCTCGCAGGCTTTTTGTGCTGGCCATCGTGCGGAAATTTATCTGCTCGAGGCTGCGCGCGCTATCGCCGCCATGGCGGGGCGCGCTTACGTGCTACCGAAGGACGTGGAGGAGGCCGCACAGTTCGTGCTGCCGCACCGTATGCGCAAGCCGCCCGAGCAACAGCCCGAGGAGCAGGAGCAGCAGGACGATAACCAAAACGAAGATGAAAATGAGCAGGATAACGAAGATAATCCTGACGATGATAATAACGACGAGGACAACGAAGATAACCAGCTGCCGCCACCACCGCCATTGGATAACGGCGATGATGACGAAGATGACGATGCTTCTGACGATGAGGACGAGGACGACGAAAGCGACGAGGACGAGCAGCAGCAGGAGCGTAATAATAACAACTTGGCACCGGAGGAGCAGCTTGCCGATATCGACAAAAGCTTTCGTCTGCCGAAGATGTTGCTGGATTTGGGCAAGGACCGCAATGTGCGCCGTGGCAGCGGCAAACGCAGCGTGACCAAGACTGACCTGAAGCAGGGACGTTATGTGCGTGCCGAACAGCCCAAGAGCAAGGTTACAGACCTGGCCTTTGACGCTACTATCCGTGCCGCAGCGCCCTATCAGCGCTTGCGTGAGGACAATGGTTGTGCGCTGAACATTAAGGAAGAGGATTTACGCCAAAAGGTGCGCGAAAAACGCATCGGCAACACCTTCCTGTTTGCGGTGGATGCCAGTGGCTCCATGGGTGCACGTGAGCGTATGCGCGCCGTTAAGGGTGCCATCTTCTACATGCTGCAGGAGGCGTACCAAAAGCGTGACCGCGTAGGCATGATTGCTTTCCGTCGTGATAAGGCGGATATGCTGCTGCCGATTACCCGCAGCGTGGACCTGGCGCAGAAGCGTCTGGCAGAAATGCCGACCGGCGGCAAAACACCGCTGGCAGATGGACTGGCGCTGTCGCTGCAGACGCTGGCCATGCTGAACAAGCGTGACAGCGAGCTGGAGCCGATTCTGATTGTTGTAACCGACGGACGCGCGAATGCCGTGCATGAGGGTGAAAAGGATCCTGTAGCTGCAGCGATAAGTATTGCCGAAAAAATCGCTAAGGCTAAAATTACCTCGGTGGTTATTGATACGGAAAGCGATTTTATCAAGCTGGGCCTGGCAAAGAAGGTTGCCGCCGCTATGCAGGCCAATTATTACACGCTGCAGAAGCTGTCTAAAGAAAATATAATTCGTATTGTAAGAAATTTGAATTAAAGATAAGAGTATAGTATACTAATAGATATATTAGCATACAAAGGAGTGGAGCTTTTATGAAAAAATTGCTTATTTTATTGATGACTTTATTTTGCTGTGCAACCGCTTTTGCTGCGGATGCAGACAAGAAGCCTGCAACTCAAGAGGGTATGAACTGGGAAATCAGCATGATGCCTAAACCGAGCGAAGAAGAACAGGAGCAGGCACGTTGGTCTATCGTTGTAGAAAATAACGTAGGTATTTATGCTTACGATATGGATTCCCTGACCTTCAGCAAGGTTACTAACGGCCTGCCCGATAAAAATATTATTTCCGTGCTGACAAAAACCGTTTTTACCGATAAGGATATGCTGAAAAAGCTCAATGAAAAATACAAGGCTTCTCTGACTAAAAAAGAGAAGGTGCAGTACTGTGAAATCGTCATGACCTTTAATCTGCAGGATAAAACCTACGGCGTAGAGGTAATGGATGTTTATGGCAGCAAGAAAACTCTGCTGAGCCATCAGGCCAAAGAGCTGAAGTTTGTTCCTGTTCCCGCAGGCAGCTTCGCCGAGGCTATGCTGGAAATCTGCCAGCAGGCAGTAGCTGCTGATGCCCAAGCAGCAACAAAATAATGCTGCGCCCCAATTTTACTCAGGCAAAAAACTATATATTACAACACAAACTCCTTAGTCTGCTTGCTATCTGTGTGATAGGCATTACTTTGACACTGGGCCTCAGGCATCTCTCCAACCAGTCTACGTCAAAAAAAGCAGTAATGAAACCTATTGTGCACACGCAGACAGTAAGCAGACGACCATTGTATAAAAGCATTAATCTTTTTGGACAGCTCAAGGCCAAGGCACAGATTGATATCATCAACAAGTATGCCGGCATCGTCGATGAGATTAATGTGGATTTGGGCAGCAAGGTGCAGGCAGGAGATATTCTGCTGGTGCAGCATCTTGATGATGCCCGCGCCGAAATGCTCAAGGCCAAGGCACGCTATGCCGAGGCCGGAGCCAATGCGGCAACTACGGATGTGAGCTATAACACCAGTCTGATCCGTTATGAGGCAGACTATAAGCTGGCGCAGGTCAACGCAGAGCGTTACCGTAAGCTTTATGCGCAGGGCGCTGTTTCCAAGTCCGAGCTGGACAGCATGGAGCAGACGCTGGCTAATAAAAAGGCGCAGTACGATGCTTTGGCGCAGCAGGAAAGCTATGATGGCACACCGTCGCAGGTCTATCGTCAGGAGCAGATTGCTGCCAGACGCGAGCAGGAGTACATTATTGCGCAAAACAAGTATCACGATCTGATTTTTAAGGCACCACGCGCAGGTATTATTACCTATCGCGATGCAGAAGTGGGTGGCTATGCGCCTGCAGGGAGCAGGCTGCTTACCCTTTTGGATGACAGTGGTTTTACAGTGGACTGCGATATTACAGAGGCCGAGGCTGCTTCTGTGACCGTTGGCACGCAGGTCGAGCTGAAGCTGGAGGCGATTGGCGAAATATGCCGGGGTACTGTTGTTTATGTGAGCCCTGTAAGAAGCAGGGAAACAAACAAGTTTACCCTCCGCATCAGGCTGGATGAGCCTGGCTCCAATGTAAAGGCAGGCTTGTTTGCCAAAGGTGAATTGCGTTTTCTGCAAAAGCCATCCACTATATATTTACCTAAAAATGCCGTTCTGGAACGGGATGGCAAATATTTTGTTTATGTGCTGGGCAAGGGTAATAAAGCTCTGAAAAAGCCTGTTACTACCGGTGCAAGTAATAATGAAAGCATTGAAATAGTGCAGGGTGTGAAGATAGGCGAAACGGTTATCCTTGATAATCTTGCGCGTCTGCGTGACGGCATGGTGGTTGAGGTGGCCAAGGAGGAGGCGAAGTAATGAATATTACGCGCTTTTCTATTAAACGGCCTATCGGTATCTGCATGATTTACATATTAGTCTGCGTCCTCGGTCTTATCAGCTTCTTTCGCATTGGCGTGGAGCTGTTGCCGGACGTAGACTCTAAATTTATCAGCGTCATTGTCAACTATCCGGGCGCCAGTACGGAATCCGTCGAACAGCAGGTGACGAAGCCGATTGAGGACGAGCTGTCCTCAATTTCGCACTTTAAGCAGGTGCGTTCCGCTACCCGTCCCGGACGTGCGGAGATTTTTGTTGAGCTGGACAGTCAGGCCGATGCTGATATGGTGGCTATCGAGGCAACAAAAAAAGTCAGCCGTATCCGCAAAAATCTGCCGGAGGATATTGATGAGCCTGCAGTGCTCAAGCGTTCTTCCGAAGAATATCCGATTATCCAGATTGCAGCAACGTCTAAGGATAACCTGGACGATATTTTTGCCTTGGCAGACAGCAGCTTTAAGGAGCGCTTGCAGCAGGCAGCCGGCGTAGCCGATGTTGACGTTACCGGCGGACGTGCCAAGGAAATCGCAATCGAGGTTGACAAGGATAAGCTCAATTATTACGGTTCGACTCTGCAGGATATTATTACAGCGGTGCGCAAGGAAAACGTTATTGTTTCTTCCGGCTCCGTCTATACCGATGCTTTGGAAAAAACCGTGCGTCTGCAGGCGCAGTATAAGGCTCCGGAGGAGATTCAGCATCTGCAGCTTAAGGGTACAGGCGGCAGATATATCGAGCTGGGGCAGGTGGCTAACGTGCAGGCCAAGGATAAGCGTGCCGTGGCCTATAGCCGTGTTGACGGCAACGAGGCGGTATCACTGGAGGTGTATAAGGCCAGCGGTGCAAATATCGTCGACACAGCAGACGGCGTGCTGCAGCAACTGGAAACGCTGCGTAAGGATTATCCGGACTACGTTTTCACAGTTGTTTATGACCAGTCGCATTTCGTGCGCGATTCCCTAAGCAACACGCTAAAAACGCTGCTCGAAGGTCTTGTGACTACAGGACTTGTTTTATATCTGTTCCTGCGTGGCTGGAAGTCGTCCATGGCAGTTATGATTGCTATTCCTACCTCGCTGATTGCAACCTTCTTCCTGATGTATCTGGCAGGCTTTACCTTCAATATGATGTCACTTATGGGTATGGCGCTGTGTATCGGTATTCTTGTCGATGACTCCATTGTTGTGTTGGAGAATATCCATCGCTTTCTGGCGATGGGCAAAAGTGCCGACGTAGCAGCGGAGGAAGGACGTAATGAGATTGGTATGGCGGCAATCGCTATGACGCTTTGCGACGTGGTGGTATTTTTGCCGATTGCCTTTATGCAGAGCGCGACAGGACAGTTCTTCAAGCAGTTTGGCATGACGATTGTTTTTGCTACGCTGATGTCGCTTGTCGTTTCCTTTACGCTGACGCCGATGCTGGCTTCGCGCTTTTATAAAAACGGCGTGGAGGAGCCTAAGGGCAAGCTTTGGAGCAGGCTAGATGCTTTGGAAGCGCAGACAATTGCCAAATATGATGTTCTGCTGCGCAAATGCATCGAAAAGCCGAAGAAGCTGGTGCTGGGAGTGCTGGCAGCCTTCGCGGTGGCGGTGGCGCTGGTGCCGCTCGGTATAGTTGGCTCGGAATACATGCCGCGTACCGATGAAAGCGCGATTCAGGTGAATATTGAGCTGCCTACAGGCTTTAACGCCGACCAAACCAACGAGGCCTTGCTGCTGTTTGAGGATTATTTGGCCAAGGTGCCGGAAATCGAGCATTATATGACTAATGTAACAACAACACAGAGCATGGGCAAGCTGGTTATCGCGCTCAAAAGCAGCGATGAGCGCAGCAGGGACGTGTGGCAGGTAGCACAGGGTATCCGTAGCTTTGCCAAGCAGAATCTTGGCGAAATCAAGGTGCGCGTCAATGAGATTCAGTCATCCGTTACCGGTGTTTCGGGCGGTCGCAACCTTGTGCGCTCGCCGGTACAGGTTGAGCTTAAGGGCAGCGATATGGACCAGCTCGTGGCTGATTCCGCAAGGGTAGAGCAGATTTTTGCTTCGACAGCAGGCCTGAAGGATATCAAAAATTCCTATGTTAAAGGCATGCCGGAGCTGAAGGTGACGGTAGACCGCGACAAGCTGAAATATTATCACGCGACAGTCAATGATGTGGCGCAGTCCTTTAACGCCGCTATCGGCGGACGCAGTGCCGGCGTTCTGGCGAACGATGTGCAAAACCATGGCAATGACACCGATATAGCAGTACGCTTTGCCGGTGGCAGTGGCTATGATATTGAAGACGTGCGCGCTATTCCCGTGCAGACAGGCAGAGGAAGCGTCTTTCTTGGCGACCTTGCCGACGTAGAAGAGGGCGTAGGCCCGATTACGATTCGTCGAGTGAACAAGGAGCGCATCATCAACATCCAGTGTAATCTGACGGACAGACCGCTGAATGAGGTAGTCAAGGAGCTGACGCAGAAGCTCAATGCCGCAGGTCTTAAGAGTAGCTATGCTTTTTCCGGTCAGGCGACCACGATGAACGATTCCTTTGCCGAAATGGCTATGGCATTGTCACTGTCACTGCTTTTGATTTATCTGCTGCTGGCAGTGCTCTATGAATCGGTATTTACTCCGTTCATCCGTATGTTTTCACTGCCGCTTGGCATTATCGGTGCCATCTTCTGTTTGCTGCTGACGCATAATACGATAAATTTGTATTCGCTCATCGGTATTCTGGTTATGGATGGTTTGGTAGCGAAAAACGGCACGTTGCTTTTGGACTATACGCTGACGCTGATGCATGAAGGCATGACGGCGAAGGCTGCGGTAATCGAAGCAGGTAAAACTCGTCTGAAGCCTATCTTTATGACAGCACTGACGATGGTGGTGGGCATGCTGCCGACAGCGCTTTCGCTGAGCGCAGGATCGGAAACGCGCGTGAGCATGGCGTGGGTTATCATCGGCGGTATGATAACATCAACGGTGTTTACGCTGTTGGTGCTGCCGATACTGTTTTTGTGGTTGAAAGAAAAATTTCCTAATCGAATTTAATAATAAATAGAAATATATATTGCGTCGAAACAATTTGTATAGTATACTATTTGTAAGTAAGAAGAAGTTCTAAACAATTATAATTTTGTTAGAGCTTTTCTTATATACTATCAGAAGAGCAACTTGCGCCTTTGCTGATTATAAAAGCAAGGGCGCATTTTTTATAGCTATATTGCCGTATAGCTTACAATTTTGCTTGATGCACTTAGTAGCTCGTGGCCATACAAGACTGGACGGGGGAAGGGTGGTCAAAATAAATATTTGTAAGGAGTATGAGTAAACATGAAGTCTAATTTTTCCAAGGGTATGCTGATGACAGCCCTTATTACCGGCACTGTTTTATGCAGCAGTGCAGCTGCTTTTGCCGAAGAGCTGCAGGAGTATTCGCTGGACCAGATGGTTGTAACAGCCACAAGAACAGAAAAGCGTGATGTTGAGGTTCCTGCAACAACTAAAGTTATTACAGAACAGGAAATTAAAAATCGCGGTTATGTAAGTGTATTTGATGCGTTGGAGCAGACTGTTGGCATTCAAAGCTATTCCTATACCGGCGGTGAAGGCGATAATGGCAGCTCTACGGGCCGTACCTATATCCGCGGTTTAGACAAAGGCACTTTGGTTTTGTTGAACGGTGCACCTATCAACCTGAACAATTACAATTCAACCGCAGGCATTCCTATCAGTGCCGTAGAAAAAATTGAGGTTGTAAAAGGCTCTAATTCTGTTCTTTATGGCAGTGAAGCTATGGGTGGCGTTATTAACATCATTACCAAAAAAGCCGGAAAAATTAACAACAGCATTAAAGCTGTAGCAGGTAACTATAAAAAGGGTTATGAGGTTGCTTCCAGCGGTGATAAATATATTTTGAGCTTCAGCCGTGACTATTATAAAAAATTTGAGAACTCTTCTATCAACTACAAAGGATTCGATACAGAAAGACGTGCTTATACCAAAAATAATCTGTTCGCAAGCGTAAACTTGTCTAAAGATTTTACGCTTAATTATATGCATACGGAAACTAAAAATACCGGTATGACATATCTCAATCCTGACGGAAGCATGAATAAAACTTCTTATAGCTATAATGATGAAAGAGATAATGTAGCTTTACTCTATAACAACGAACAGGATAAGCTCAAATCTAATTTATCCTTCAACAGAAGAAGAATAGACGGTAAGCAATATAAAACTAACGGACAGGTTTTAAGAAGCGGTTCCAGCAGCAATATTATTCTGTACACCATTAACTACGATATTAACAAGGACTGGACTTTATCCGATAAAGCAACATTACTGACCGGTGTAACTGCCAACAAAGAGCATTATGAAGAAATTGCCAATAGAAGCAACGCTATTTCCAGAGACAGCCTGGCAGCTTATTTCTCCTGGAATCAAAAATATGATGATAAGTTCTCTACTAATATCGGCGTAAGAGCACATTATGTAAAAAATAACGGCTTTGACGGCGCACACAATGTATATCTGCCGCAATTACAGACCTTATATAAACTGGATGAAAATACCAGCTGGTATATTAACGTTGGCAAGGCATTTGAAATGCCGGCAATCAATTCCAGATACTCCAGAAGCAAAACGGGTTCTAATGGTGCGTTGAAGCCTCAGGAGGGCTGGACCTATGAAACCGGCTTGAAAAAGATTACCGATACATCCTCCAGCAAATTAGCTGTGTTCACAATGAGAATGGATGATAAGTTTGCCTGGAAAAAATATAATCAATTAGGCATTACTCCGCCTGCGGGAATTGATCCCGATACATATATTCAGGTAAATCTTGGCGAATTTAAAAACACCGGTGTTGAATTCGAATATGATAAAGTAATCGGAGAACATTGGAGATACAATTTAGGTGCAACCTATCAGGATCCTTTGGCTAAAGATGCCGGCAAGTGGACTCAGCAATCCTCCAGATACCAATTTACTGCAGGCGCTAAGTACAATTACAGCAAGCTTGGCGTCGGTGTAAACCTTTATTATTTGGGTGATAGAGAGGATGCATCCTACGGCAGCCTGCATAAGCTGAAAAACATTATTAAGTTGAATTCTGTTATTAACTATGATCCTGACAAAAATAACAGTATTACCTTGAATCTTTACAACCTCTTAGACAGAGATAATTCGATCAATGTCAGTGAAAATCTGGATAAACCGTTCAACTGGACTTTGTCCTACGAATATCACTTCTAATTACTTGATTCTCCCCAAGGTGGCGCAAAATGCGTCACCTTTTTTAAAAAGATTGCTTTAAACATAGGTAATACTATTGGTAAAGTAATATTCGTTTAAATTTGAAAGGGAAAATATGTATCGCTTAATCCTTATGCTTGTTATAGCCTGTATTCTTTCCGGATGCGCAACAGAAAACTTTGGCCAATCTGTGAAGCTTGCAGACAAAGATAACGCAATCGTTGTAACGGACGATACCGGTTATCAGGTAAAACTAAAGAAGAAGCCGGAAAAAATTATGACCAACAATATTTATCTTGATAACATCCTTTTGGGATTAGTGGAGCCTGAAAAAATGCTGTCTGTATCTAAAAATATGGATAACTCGGCAAAATCGTTTGGCAATATGGTAAGTTCATTGGTCGAAAATAAGATTACAAATCCGGGATTGGAAGCAGTTCTGGCTTTAAAGCCGGATATATTCATTGTTAATGAGGTAATTGGTGCAGATAAAATTCAGTCTTATCGTGATATGGGTATACCTGTTTATGTTGTAAGGTTGTCTACAAATATAGAAGAAGTCAAAAATGAAATTATCAAGCTTTCCCGGCTAGTAGGTGAAGAGCAGCGTGGTAAGATTTTAGTCAAAAAAATGAACGATAAACTGGAGAGGATTGAACGCAATATACCACAAGAGCTTCATTACAGTAAAAGTACTGTTCTTGTATCAGCCAATTACGCGTCCTATGGAGGCAAGGGTTGCATGTATGATGATATCTGCAAGCATGCCAAGATAAGAAACGGTATTGCAGATTTGGGAATGAATACCGGGCAAACAGTCAATAAAGAGGTCATGATAGAGATAAATCCGGATTTCTTCTTTCTTGCAAAGCCATGGAAGGATAATAAGGCTAAGGATGAGAAATTGCTGGGTGAGTTTTTAGCTGATAAGAGCTTAGAAAATTTGCGAGCGGTAAAAAACGGGAATGTAGCTCTGCTTGATGAAAAATACATTTTTATCGGTCATCAGAATTGCGTATGGTCGGTGCAGAAGCTGGCACATTTGGTTTATGGTGACTGTGTTGTTTTAGAGCCGGAGGAGTTTTTGAAAGGGTTTTAGCAGTTAATTATAAAAATATCAAAATTGATTACATTTACAGCCTTAAATATTAATTGAAAAAGCGGTGCGTTAGTGCCGCTTTTTTCTTGTGATTTTCTATGAAAAAATTATGAAGATTAAGTGGATAAATAGTTTGAAATGATATATAATGTTAACTAGATGAGTTGATATACAGACATTATTTCGTCTATTGTGAAGCCGCCGGCATATGACCATGAAAGACTGGATATGCAGGGACTTTTCGATAAATATATTTTCATAGGAGTATGAGTAAAATGAAAAAAGGATTGTTAATGACTGCGTTGATTACCGGTACTTTGATGTGCGCAAGCACCGGTGCTTTTGCCGAAGAGCTGCAGGAGTATACTCTTGACCAGATGGTTGTAACGGCAACAAGAACCGAAGCAAGAGAATTAGAAGTTCCTGCTGCTGTCAGTGTTATCAATGCTAAAGAAATCGAGAACAGCGGCGCCAAAACTGCTTATGAGGTTATTGAACGTCAGGTTGGCTTTACCAACAATGCTTATGGCCCCGGCGGTCGTGAATTCGGCGGCAGCTCTACCAGAACTGTTCTGCGTGGCCTTGATAAGGGCACCTTGGTAATGGTTAACGGCGCTCCGATTAACATGATGAACTACAACAGCATGGAGGGTATTCCTGTAGAGGCTGTTGAGAAAATCGAAATTGTCCGCGGTGCTCAGTCTGTACTTTACGGTGCGGAAGCAACCGGCGGTGTAATTAATATTATTACCAAGAAAGACGGCAATCGCACTACTATTTCCGTAGGTGCCGGCAACTATGATAAAAAATGGGGTTTATTCAGCTCCGGTAAAGGATATACAGTTGCTGTCAGCAAGGATTATCTTGGTGATGTAGACCAGACTAATAAGGTTTTTGAAAAATCTACCAGAAAATGGAAATATCGTGACAGCAGCAAGGATAATGCTTTTGTAAGCTTATCTCCTACCGATAAATTGAGCTTTAACTTTGCTCATACCGAGGGCAATTATTACAGAGATTCCTATACCGTGAAAAACGGTGTAGAAACCGGTGCCGGCACAGCTTACTATTACAAAGACAGACGTGATAATGTAAGCGCAATCTATAATGATAAGGATAATCAGTTCAAGACAATCGTTTCTTATAATAAACGTGTAGTTTCTCCTTAACAGGCAACTCTTAAAGGCTTTGTATATGGACCTAATAAACGTGCTACATCCTCTGACTGGAATCTGAATACTTTAACTTGGGATACCCAGAAAGCATGGAACTTACGCGATGATAAGGATACCTTGGTTCTTGGTATGACTATTTCTAAAGAAGAAGCAGAAGACAGATCCAAGCATATGCAGGGCGAGCGTAAGAATTATGGCTTATATGCATCCTATAAATATGCATTTTCCGATAAATTTGATGTAACTGCCGGTATTCGCGGTCAGCATATTAGCGAGGATTATATCAAAGGTCAGGATAAGACCAAGAGCCATAATGAGTTCGTGCCTCAAATTCAGGCTTTGTACAAGCTCAGCGATAATATTTCCTGGTATGCTAATGCTGCCAAATCCTATCAGCTGCCTCCGCTGAATCAATTCTTCTTGTATCCGGGAAGAAGTGTTGATGACTTGAAACCGCAAGAGGGCTGGACCTATGAAACAGGTATCAAGCATATCACCGATACCGCATCTGTAAAGGCCGGCATATATCATATGGATATAGATGCTAAGTTTGATTGGGTTGATATCGGTTTGCCGGATAAAGTTCTGAAGAATGTCGGCAAATTCAAAAATGATGGTTTGGAAATCGAATACAAAAAGCATCTGAGCGATCAGTTCAGCTATAATTTAGGCGCTGCTTTCTCCAATCCTAAAACTAAAGAAGAAGGCACGAATTTCTACAAGCAATCTGATGCTAAGCTGCAATTGACTGCCGGTATTGATTATACTGTCGGCAAGCTGTCCAGCAACTTGAACTTCCTGTATCTGGGCAAACGTGAAAGCTCTTATTATAACAGCTTAGGCTCTAAAGGCAGCGATCACAGCATTCCGCACAGAAGCCTGCTTAATGCAAACTTTACCTATAAAGCTGACGAGCATCATTCTGCATCTCTGACATTGAATAATATTCTGGACAGAGATGATACTATTAACAAGTATGAAAACTGGGGTATGCCGTTTAACTGGATGCTGACCTATAACTATACTTTCTAATCCGATAAACAAGCAAAGGCGGTGCAAATGCGCCGCCTTTTTACTTTGTAAAAATTTTCATAAAACTCTTGTGTATAGCGTAGCTATATGGTTTAAAATAAGATATAATATTAATTGGATGAGCTGATATACAGATACAATTTTGCCGATTGTAAGGCTTACTGCATATGACCATGAAAGACTGGATATGCTAAGGCTTTTCAATAAATATTTTTGATAGGAGTATGAGAAAAATGAAAATGAGAAAAGGGTTATTGATGACGGCGTTGATTACCGGTACTTTAATGAGCAGTGCAGCCGCTTTTGCCGAGGAACTGCAGGAGTACACTCTTGACCAGATGGTTGTAACAGCTACCCGCTATGAGAAAAGAGATGTAGAGGTTGCAGCTTCTACCGAGGTTCTTGATACTAAAAAATTGGAGCAGACAGGTGCAACGAACTTATATGACGCACTGAAATTCGGTGCAGGTTTGGAAGCACATCAGTATGGTCCTGCAGGCAGCTCCATGGGTAATATGACCAGTAAAATTGTTATGCGTGGTAACGCCAACGGTACGCTGGTTCTTGTTAATGGCATTCCGTTAAATGCTCGCGGAACGTATGATTTGACAGATATTCCTGTTGAAAATATTGAACGTGTTGAAATTGTCCGTGGCGGCGGTTCTGTGCTTTATGGCAGTGAAGCTACCGGCGGTGTAATCAATATTATTACCAAGAAAACTAAACAGAATTATGTTAAAGCTGCTGTAGGTAACGACGGCCGTCAGGAATATAGCGGCAGCTTCCAGGCTGAAGGCTTTGGCTTTGGCTATAAATATACCAAAGTAGGCACTACTGAAAATGTTGCCAGTGATGGCAGAGATTGGAAAGGTCCTGAAAACAACAACTTCGATTTAAGCTATCAGATTAATGACAGATTACTTTTTACTGCCGGTCATAATGATTCTAAGTATCATTACATTACCGAAGGTAAAAAGGCTACTGATACCAAACAACATGTTAAACGTAACAATCTTCAATTAGCTTATGATGATAACGGCTTCAAGGCAACCGCTTATTATGTTGACAGAAATCGTGAAAAAGATGCTATTACCTTGAAAACCGGTAAATTAGCTTATGATGAAGAAAATAACAAAAACTTTGGCTTGGATTTACAAAAGACTTGGAATCTGAATGACGGCGATGTAGCATTGGTTGGTGCTAACTATAAGGCAGAACAATATACTCCGTATGAACAAGCTATGCAGAGCAGAAATAACTATTCTGTTTATGCTTCCTACGAAAAACAATTCGATGAGAAGAATACACTTGCATTAAGTGCGCGTGAATCCTGGACTACCGGTGCACCTAATGATTATAACAATACTAACTTCAGCGGACAGGTTCAGTATACACATAAATTAGCAGAAGATACGAATCTGTATGCTAGCATTGGCCAATCCTATAAGATGCCTGATTTACATCAGATTTATAAGACTAAAGCCGGCGCTGACTTAAAGGCTCAAACAGGTATGCATTATGAGTTAGGCTTGAAGAAGGATTTTGACGATTTTAGAAAAGCAAGAATTGCTTTGTTCTCTTATAAAGTAAAAGACAATATTACAGCTAAGTATGACGAAAAACTTGGCGATTTTACTTATGAAAACGAAGATCTGAAGAATACCGGTATTGAGGCTGAATATTCCTTAAGTGCTGATAAAGGCTTCGGTTACAGCTTATCTGCTTCCTACAGCAGTCCCAAAACCAGAAATATGAAGAATGGTGTTGTTAGTGACTGGGAAAGAGATTACGCAAAATTATATCTTAAAGCAGGACTGACATATAGAATGGATAAGTTCAGTGCAGCCTTGAATGCAGCTTATACCGGCGACAGAGTATTGTCTGATAAGGATACTACACCGTCTTTGATCACTAACTTCAATGCTGAATATCAGATGACTAAAAACGGCAGCGTGTTCCTGACAGTTAATAATATTTTGGATAGAGAGGATATTTCTTACAGATCTTCTTCTGCAGAATATTACTATACTCCGATTAACTTCCTGATTGGTGTAAAATACAGCTTCTAATACTTAACCATTGCGGCGGCGCATTTGCGCCGCCTTTTTCGTCTGCAAATTTTTTTGCAAGATTTTCATTATGAAGTAGTCAAATGGTTGAATATGAGATATAATATCATTTAGGCAATCAATTATATAGATATTGCCTTACTATTGTAAAGCCGGCGTATATGACCATGGAAGATTGGATGTACTGAAGCTTTTCAATAATTTTTTTGATAGGAGCATGTGTAAAATGAAGATGAAAAAAGGCTTATTAATGACCGCTCTGATTACCGGTACGGTAATGAGCAGTGCAGTTGCTTTTGCCGAGGAGCTGCAGGAGTATTCGTTGGACCAAATGGTTGTAACAGCAACAAGAACCGAAAAAAAGGATTTGGATATTCCGGCTGTTGTTGAGGTTTATTCTGAAGAGCAAATTGAAAAAAGCAGTGCTGCCAATGCTTATGATGTATTACAAAATACATTAGGCGTTAATACACAATCTCAAGGTTTCAATGGTACCGGTATGAGTACAATGACCAGTAAGGTTATGATTCGTGGCGTTGAAAAGGGCACATTGGTTTTGGTTAATGGCGTTCCTATGAATCAGGACGGTAAGTATAACCTGGAGGATATTCCGACTGAATCCATTGAAAAAATTGAGGTAGTAAAGGGCGGCGGCTCTGTTTTATATGGCAGTGAGGCTACCGGCGGTGTAATTAATATTATAACCAAGAAAGCAATGAGCAATACTGTTAAAGTTGCTGCGGGCAATTTTGGTAAGCAACGCTATAATGTAAGTGTCGGTGCCGATAAATTTAACATTGTTGCCGGCTATGAGAAGCGTGGTAAAGCCGATAATATGAGTGGCTATATCGGTAAACCTACCGCTAAGACTACTGTCTATGATTATGGTAAGGGTGATAGAAAGAGCGTTTTGTGGAACTGGAAAATGCTTGACGGTTTAACCTTTACGCATAGTTATTCAAACAACAAGCATGAATACTGGCAGAAAAAAGCTTTGTCCGGCGAACGTACCCAAAATAACTATTATGAAGATACCGACAATATGTTTTTGCTTCAATATGATAAAGATGGTTTGAAAGCTAATGTGTCTTACGGAACTCAGGAAAAATCATATGATCAGTCCAAGTTTGCGAAGGGTGCCTGGTCTGCAAAGTCTCCTTACAGCTGGCGCAAAGGACACAATACCAATATTGATTTACAAAAAACCTTTGATATGGGTGAAAACAAATTGTTAGTCGGTGCCGGTTATCAAAAAGAAGATATGGATTTGTTCTCGTCTAGCAAAAATAATAATAGTACATACCAACGTGATAACTATTCTGTCTATGCTTCTTATGATTGGAAGGTATCCGATAACTCCAATTTAATTTTCAATGCGCGTGAAACGTGGGCAACAGGCTGTGACGGCTACCAAAAGGATAATAAAACCGGTACCAGCAAATATACTCATAATGATAACTTAAGCAAATTTACTCCTGAACTGCAATATATTTATAAGGTGAATGATGATAGCAGTTTTTATGCAAAGATTGGTAAATCATTCCGTTTGCCTAATTTGACACAGATTTTCGGTAACGGTAATATGAATCCTGCTCTTGATTTGAAACCCGAACAGGGAACACATTATGAAATCGGTTATAAATCGAACATCGGCAAAGGCAACCTGCGCTTTGCAGTGTTCAATTATAAAATTAAGGATTCCATAGACGCTGACGTAAAATATGATAAAGATGGCTTTATTGATGAAGTAGACTATTTCAACGAAGATGTTAAAAACACCGGTGTTGAATTATCTTATGCAATCAAGCATGATGATAATTGGTCTACTCGTTGGAGTGCTACCTACCAAAATCCTAAAGCGCAAAATATTCATAACTACGGTGATATGGCTTGGCATCAGATTTATAATAAATATCAGCTGCAGGGTGCTGTTGATTATACGCAAAGCAAATTTGCTGCCAGCATGTCTGTAAACTTTGTAGGTGACAGGATGTCTACCAGAGCCTCTATCACCAAACCTCAAAGAGAAATCAAGCCGCAATGCTTTACTGATTTGCATTTTACCTATGCTCCCGAAAAAAATCAAAAGGCATTTTTGCACATTAACAACATATTTGACAGATTAGATATTACAAGCAACAGTACATCGAATTTTTATTCCTTGGGCCGTAACTTCATGGTTGGCTATGAATACAGCTTCTAACAATTAACCATTACGGCGGCGCGCTTGCGCCGCCAATTTTGACTTGCTGACTTACCTCGGAGGTGTAAAATGAAAAAGATAACGCTTTTAATCTGCCTGATGCTTTGTGGTCTTTTCGTCGTTGGCGGAGCAACTGCCAGTGCTGCAGGCAAGAAGCCTATGGATAAGGAAAAGGCAGTGAACGGCCTGCACGACAGCTTTCTTTTCGATAAGGAAGAGCTTGGCGAGCTTTTTGACAGCGGCATCAGCTACATGGAATTGAAGAAATTGTGCCTGCATGCCTACGCAGCGAAAAAGCCGGTGAAGGAGGTTGCGCAGCTGCGCGACAAATACGTCTGGACGCGTGTTGATTATCTGCTGGGACTGACGCCTGAGAAGCTGGCGCGTGCCGAGCATGAGTACAAGGTTGATCGCATCCATCGCCTGTTTGGCCTAGATAAAAAGCTGGTAGACAAATACATGCGCATGGGGTATGCTTCACATCAGGTGAAGCGTGCGATGTTTCTGGCACGCCACTGCGACAAGAGCGTGGAGAAGCTGCTGGCGATGAAAACACGTCAGCAAAAATGGGGCGACATCTGCGAACAGCTGGGACTGCCGCGTGATGCGTGCATGAAATAATTGCCTGTTGCGCGGAGCTGCAAAACTGTAACCTGCTTTACATTATTTTTCGTGAAATAAGCAAAAGCAGGCAATATGTAAAATTTTGTTGACTCTATCAAGGTAGAGTGTTACACTAGGCACAACTTCAAAAAAGACCACAAACCGTTGAGACGGAGATCAAGTCAGCAGATGCGCTTACAGAGAGTTCGGGCAGGTGGAAGCCGGATAGAGATGCAGGCTGATAAATGGACCGTTGAGGGTGCTGTCAAATCGCGTAGGCGAGAGTATTCAGCAACGTTACACCGGCGTTAAGGGTGAGGAATGTGTCAGCATTCTGCGAGAGAGCGCCGATGTACGGCGAAGCAAGGTGGTACCGCAGGTATAAGTATTTATAGCCTGTCCTTGATATTGCTCAAAGCGAGCAGTACGAGGACAGGCTTTTTTGTTGACACTGGTGAAAATAAGCAGATGAGGTGACAAAATGTTGAATTTATCTTTGGAGCAGGTCATGCAGTATGCAAAGGACTACAAGGCTGTGCCGGTAGCGAAGGAATGCCTGGCGGATATGCTGACGCCGCTGGCATTTTTGGACAATGTAAGACGCAGCAGCCGCAACTACTTCCTTTTGGAAAGCATTGAGGGCGGTGAGCATTGGGCGCGTTATTCCTTTGTAGGCTATGATCCTGTGCTGCGTTTGAAAATAACCGACGGTAATGCGGAAATCATCAGCGGTGCTGCCGTGAAGTATCAGGAAAACGATCCCTTGGGCTGCATCCGCCATATTCTGGAGGAATACAAAGCACCGCAGATTGATGGCTTGCCTAACTTTACCGGCGGTCTTGTGGGTACCTTTGGCTTTGATTTTATGCGCTACTGCGAGCCTGATATGCGTGTGAATAAAGAGCGCAAGGCGGAATTTGCCGATGTTGATTTGATGCTGTTTGATAAGCTGATAGCCTTTGACCATCTTAAGCAGAAAATTTTCCTGATTGTGAATGTCAAAACGGATAATGCTGGCATCAACTACGCCAAGGCAGAGCGTGAAATTGCGGCGATGGAGGAAATGCTGCTGCAGCCTGTGCAGCCGAAGAAGCCTGTAAAGGCTAAGCTGGGCGAGTTCACCAGTAACCAAAGCCGTGAGCAGTATAATAAAAATGTACTCCGCTGCAAGGAATATATCAAAAACGGCGATGCCTTTCAGATTGTTTACGCTCAAAAGTTCAGCGCAACCTATGACCAAAGCCTTTTCAGCGCTTATCGCTATTTGAGAACGACGAACCCTTCGCAGTACATGGTATTTTTGCATAATGACGATATGGAAATCGCCGGCAGCTCGCCGGAAACGTTGGTAAAGGTGGTTGGCAAAAAGGTCATCAGCATGCCGATTGCGGGAACACGCCGCCGCGGCAGGACGAGCGAGGAGGACTTGGCGCTAGAACAGGAGCTTTTGGCAGACGCTAAGGAAATCGCCGAGCATAATATGCTGGTAGATTTGGGGCGCAACGATGTGGGCCGTGTCTGCGACTTTGGCAGTGTCAAGGTGAGCGATTACAAGGCGATTAAACGTTTTTCACATGTTATGCATATCACGAGCAAGGTTACAGGCCAGCTGAGCGCCGATAAGGACGCATTGAACGCGCTGCGGGCGGTATTCCCGGCAGGCACGCTGAGCGGAGCGCCAAAGATTCGCGCTTGCGAGATTATCGACGAGCTGGAGCCGGAGCGTCGCGGTATTTATGGCGGTGGCATGGGCTATCTCGATTTTGGTGGTAACATGGATATCTGTATTACCATCCGCACTATGGTCAAGAAGAACGACAGAGTTTATATTCAGGCCGGCGGCGGTATCGTTGCAGATTCCGTGTTGGACAATGAATTTCAGGAGACCGTGAATAAGGCAGGCGCTTGTATGACGGCACTGCGCATGACGGCAGAGGAGGAGTAAGCAATGATTTTGATTATAGATAACTACGACAGCTTTACTTTTAATCTGTATCAGTTGATTGGCGAAATCAATCCTGATATCAAGGTTGTGCGCAATGATAAGCTGACGATTGAGGATATCAGAGCTATGCAGCCTGACCATATTATTATTTCGCCCGGTCCTGGTAATCCTAAGCAGGCAGGTATTTGTCTGGAGGTGATTCGTCAGCTTGCAGGTGAGTTCCCGATTTTGGGCGTCTGCCTGGGGCATCAGGCAATTGGCGAGGCCTTTGGCGGCAATGTGGTGCATGCGCCGGAGATTGTGCACGGTAAGGCAGATAAGGTGTATTTGGAGGCGGCAAGCCCCATCTTTAAGGATATGCCGGATGGCTTTGAGGCAGCGCGTTATCATTCGCTGATTGTGGAGCCGGAAAGCTTGCCGGAATGCCTGGAGGTTACGGCGAAAACAGCGAAGGATGAGATTATGGCGCTGCAACATAAAACGCTGCCGGTGTATGGTGTGCAGTTCCATCCGGAGTCGATTATGACGCCGCAGGGACGGACGATTTTGAAAAACTTTTTGAGCCTGTAAAGCAAAACGCAGAATGTACTGAGAAGATGAGTACATTCTGCGTTGTTTTTTGATTAGAGAAGGATTAGCATTTAGGGGATAAAGATGAAAAGCTCGCATCTTAAACTAAAGAAAACTACTTGAAAAATGCTTCGGAAAGATATAATATTAATTCAGAGAATTAGTTATTTATTCTGTGGTCAGTAGGTGGTAGAATGAAGGTAAAATGGATAATTGAAAGTGACTTCCCTCTTGGTACGCAGGGGAAAATCTATGACGTGTTAGGGCAGTGTACCCTTGGGAAAACTAAGCGTGTTACTTGGTATAAAATCACTAATGATATGGGCGAGACTTGTTGGTTTCCTGAAGGTTATTTTGAAATAGTTGAGGAGTAATTTATGAGGGATTTTGACACGATTTACAAAATTCGTGCAATATTCGAAAACACCATATATGGCTATGAATTTGACAAGCTGATATTCTTTAAGATTTCATTGGAGCGTTATTATCGGAGGCTAAAAATGCTACAAAAACTAATTGAATTCTTTGAACGAGAAACAGGCATGACTATTCAAGAAGCATATAATTTATCGCCGGAAGGACAAGAAGCAATTTTTGACAAAATGGTAGATATTGAGCTTGAAGAACTCGGTGATGTAAATGATGAGAACGCTCCAATTAGTGAGCGCTGTGCTTTGGCTTGTAAATGGCAAGATATCATGAATGGTTCAAAGATTGAGGGAATATAATGAATATGACGCATAGGTAATAGCGTTGCCGAAGATAGCAGGCATTAGCGATATTGTTGTTGAAGAGGTTAATTATCGTGGAAAAGCAGAAAAAGAAAAGAGAGTTGATGATTCTCCGCCGGTTATTTCGGAAGAGATCATGAATTTAACTTTAGAGGAACTACGCAAAAGTATTGCAAACAGGAATTGGAGCTTTACGGGCGTACGCTTTCCGAAGACAAGACCGGCTATTATGAAACGTGTAGAAAGGCGGAGGGAAACAAAAAATGAAACACTTATGTCCTGTTTGTGGTCAATATGAATTTACAAGGCGAGATAGTTCGCCGAATGACGGTTGCTATTTGGGCTGCAAGGTATGTGGCTGGATTGACGACGCTTTATTGGAGGACGAGCCAGATTATGGTGGTGGGGAATTAGGAATTTCCTTAAACTAGGCTCGAGCCGAATGGGCTGCTAAACACAAATAATAAAAAATTTATTTAACCGCTTGCTTAGCGCAGGCGGTTTTTTTGCATACAATAAGAGGACAGTATAAAAACTGTCCTCTTTTTAAAACCTGTTTATTTCACAAATATATTCATCAAGGTTCCACCAACAACTACAAAAGCTAAGGCGACAAAGATGTATAGAAAAATTAAAATGACTATAAATCTTACAATAATGTATATGTTGTGAATCAATTCTCTCACAATAATCTCTCCTTTGCTTTTGTTGTTGTCTACATTATAGCATATTTTATTTAAAAGAGCATATTGTAGCTGAAAATTAAAAAGACCTTTGGTTGAAAAGACGATGGCCAGAACGTACATAACGGCGGCAAGGATATTATCAGCAGGCAGGAGCTACCGAAATATCCGCAGAAGGTAAGGGTGGCTACAGGCAACGACCTGCAGGCATTGGCCGAGCAAAGGCAGGCCATTGACAACATCAATCGTCTGGCCAAAAATGGCGCACCTAACAAGGCGCTGCAGGCAGCCTACAATGAATTGCTGGAAGCAGTGCAAAAAGGCAATGAAAAGGCTATTGAAAAGGCCGTGGAAGTTGCTGTCAATGAAAAATCCCGCTATGTTGCTGAACGCATCACCAGAACCGAGATGGCGAGGGCGTGGGCTGACGGCTTCCTAGCAAAGATAAAAGATGATGCTGATGTTGTAGCTGTGAAATTCAAATTAAGCAGCCGTCACCCTGTTTTTGATATCTGCGATATGTACGCCAAAGCTGATATGTATGGCTTAGGTGCAGGCATATATCCCAAGGACAAGCTGCCGCCTTTGCCGGTGCACCCGCATTGCTTATGTCGGTACGTGGAAGTCATTGAAGGCGAAGTTGACATGAAGCAGCAGCGCGACCAGGTGCGGGAAGCAGGCGACAAATGGCTGAATAGCTTGCCGGAAGCACGTAGGGCGCAGGTGCTGGGGCGTAAAGGCTTGAAGGCGTGGGAAGATGGCAAGGATTGGCAGAGGTATATGCGTGGTTATGCTGGGCTGAAAGAAGCAAAAGGCAGGCTGAGCGACATTAAGCTACAACTTCATGCAGAGAAGAAATCTGACGAAGAACTTATGGCAGAAAATCTTATACCGCCTACAGATGAATTTATAGAATCTATTGCTAAAATGTACGGGATGACGTATACTAAGGGTAAGAAAGGCGAAGATAGATTCTATTCTGATGACGGACGTCCGATTTACCCGTTAAATGATGGCTTTGTTGGAGAACCAGAGAAAATCACATTAAAAGCAGGAGAAATGCTGGTGGATAGATATGGCCCAGTGTACGGCGGTTATGTAAGCCCTAAAAATGTTAGCTTTGAAGAAAGGGCACTGCCTAGAACTACAAAAATAGAGGAATACTGTGTTTTTGTTATAAAAAAGGATATAAAGGACGTCTTGAGCGGGGTAGCAGCTGCTTGGTTTGGTGAGCCAGGTGGTGGGATTCAATACAAACTCCCATTAGGGACTAAACAACTTCTAAAAGAAGGGTATCTGGAGGTTATGAAACAATGACGTTTGCTGAAGTAAAAGAAATACTGGAAAAAGCAAAATTCAATATGTGCCATTGCGGCATACCAGAAGAAAATCCACAGAAAGTTAGTGATGGTGTTGTGGCAACCTTAAAAAATGGTGTTTATGAGGTTTATTTTGTGGATAGATATGAGCCCTTTGAAGTTGAACGGTATACAAACGAGAATGACGCAAGTAGGGATTTTTTGAGAAGAATATATGAGGATTTCGATGGGATGTATGATTTTCCAGAAAACGTTCAATAATTTAATGTTTTTATGCTATTAAAGCACTTACATTTTGTGAGTGCTTTTTTATTGCCCAGGAGAGGGCACAATATAGGGCGGAGGCCCATGATATGGAGGTATCAGAAATGGAAATGAAACAGGTTTACGAAGCACTGGAAAAAGTTGAGAACGGTGCTGACCTCATCGCTGCTATCAAAGGCGAAATTAACACTCTTAACAACGAGGCTAAGAAGCACCGCACAGCAGGAGAGCAGAGCGCGACAAAGCTGAAAAGCATCTTGGAGGCTGTTGGTTTGGAGGTGTTGTAGTATATGTAGCACTTAAATAATAGTTTATATTTGGGGCCAACGCGCCTGAAAAATCGCTAAAAATAGGGCAAAAAACAGCAAAATCAACAACTTAAAAACGCATTTTTTACACACAAAAATACCCCGCAACCTGCATGGTTGCGGGGCTTCTTTCATGGTGATCCAGGAGGGATTCGAACCCCCGACCCACGGCTTAGAAGGCCGTTGCTCTATCCAACTGAGCTACTGAACCATATTAACTTGGAGCGGGCGATGGGAATCGAACCCACAACATCAGCTTGGAAGGCTGAGGTTTTACCACTAAACTACACCCGCATGGTCGGAGTGGCAGGATTCGAACCTGCGACACCCTGCTCCCAAGGCAGGTGCGCTACCAAACTGCGCTACACCCCGAATACAAAAGGTATTATACTATTTAATTAAACAGATGTCAAGAGAAAATATATACTTTGTTAATCATAAAGCAGAAGAAAAATATTTGAAATCATATTTTCCTTCTGCCTGAAAGATTACTTATTTCAGTAGTTCTTCCTTGAGCTCGTAATATTCGCGCGAGAAATAGGGCGTAAGCTGTGCTTCGCGGTGGTCGTAGCCAAAGGCGCGTTTGGTGAGCGATAATACAGGCGGAGCCTGAATGCGTTTGGCAACAGCAAAGCCGGCGAACAGCTTCCACCAGCGCTCTAAATCGGCAATAAGTGCAACAGCATCGGGACAGGCTTCGTTAATCGCTTCCTGCGTACAGCCTAGCTCTGCGGCCAGCGTGCCTGCCTTGTACCAGCGCAGGATATCTGCCGGAGTTGTTTTGTGCCAGTTTTCGATAAAGGCACGCAGCAGGTAATCGTGATAACCATACACCAACGGATCGCCGCCGTTGCCTACTGTCTGCGCATCCGAAAGCTCGGCGCTGGGGCGGATGGTGAAGATGGCTTCAGGGATTATTTCGCGTTTGTAGACTACTTCATTCAGGTAACGGCCGAGAGCATAAACCTGATGCTTCCACAGGTCACCGATCATGGCCATAGCGCCGCAGATATCACCGTAGAAGGTGGCGTAGCCGATAGCAAGCTCTGCTTTGTTGGAGTTGCAGCTGAAGGCACCGCCGAAGGCTGCTGATGCGGCGGCGATGACACGCGCGCCGCGGTCACGGGCCTGAATATTTTCTTTAATCAGTCCGCTGAGCTGCAGGTTGAAGTTTGTGCCGTCTGCCAGATGAGTGATGGGAGTTTCTTCCAACTGCTTGACTGTCAGCTCATAGCTTTCACTGATGGGCATTACGGCATAGTTTGCGCCCAGTGCCTGCGCCAACTGTTGCGCGCTGTTGCGTGTGGCGGCAGAGTTGAAGCGTGAAGGCAAGTTGAGCAGCAGTACGTTCTCAGGTCCCAAAATATCCGCATACATTACTGCGGTTACAGCGCTGTCGATGCCGCCGGAAAGGCCGACTGTCATGCGTTTGATGCCGCATTGCTGCAGGAATTTGGCTGTGCCGTAGCGCAGAGCGCGATACACGGATTCCGGCTCCTGCGGCAGCTCTGCCGGCGGACAGGCAGGGATGATGCGGTTTGCTTCTGTATCCCAGGTGAATTCTAAAAAGGTATCGGCATACATGGGCGCAGAGGTTACCAGATTGCCGTCGCCGTTGTAGGCGGAAGTGCAGCCGTCATAGGTGAAGATGTTCTTGCCGTTGTTCTGAATGCCGACGTTGTTGCAATAGATGAGCGGAATGCCTGCGGTGCGTGCCTGCGCACTGAAAAGGCGGTTACGCTTACGGTTTTTGCCCAGCGTATAGGGTGAGCAGGAAAGGTTGCACAAAAGCTGTGCACCGTTTGCTGCCAGTGTTTGCGGTACGTTGAGGTGATAGTTTTCCGTCCAGCCGTCCTCGCACAGCATGACGCCGATGCGCAGGCTGGTACCTCGGATAACGATTTCCAAAGGCTGCAGTGCTTCGCTGACGCTTGCACCTTCTTCGGCGCAAAGTTTCTGCAGGCTGTAAAAATGACGGCAGTCATCAAATTCGCGGTAGTTGGGCAGCGATGTCTTGATGAAGAAGCTGCGTCCCTGATAACCGCCGAGCAGCTTACCGTTTTGGCAGGCAAAGGCGGCGTTGTATTTGCGCACGCGTCCGTCCTCGTTGAGCTTGCCGGGTTCGGTGGCAACGCTGCCGAAGATAACGCAGATGTTTTCGGTGGCTGTAACGATTTTTTCGGCATAATAGGCACAGTCATCCAAAAAGGTCTGCTGCTCCCAGATGTCGCCGATAAGATAACCGGGAAGCGCCATTTCCGGCAACAGCAGGATATCGGCTGCAAGGCTACGCGCTTTTTCGATAGCGTCAATGATTTTCTTATAGTTTACATCAGGACGGCCGGGAGTTATTTCCAGCTGTCCGCAGATAATTTTAAGCTTCAATTTATTGTCCTCACAATTTTATTTGCATTTTACATTACTATAGTGCTATTATAACAGAGATGAAGTAATTTCTCTAGCTTAGAGGGGGTTTTTCCTGATGAAACATAACAAAAAAACTAATGCAGCCCGCCGTCTGGACGAGCTGAAGATAGAATACCGTATTATGGAATATCCGGTGGACGAGGAGCATCTGGATGCTGTGCATGTTGCCGCAGAGGTTGGCATGCCTGCATCACAGGTATTCAAAACACTGGTAGTACGCGGTGACAAGAACGGCATTATGTTTGCGGTGATTCCCGGTGACGGCGAGCTTGATTTAAAGGCGTTGGCCAGAGCCAGCGGCAATAAGCGTGCCGAGCTGGTGCATCTGAAGGAGGTATTGCCGCTGACAGGCTATATTCGCGGCGGCTGTTCACCGTTAGGTGCTAAAAAGAACTATCCTGTATATATGGATGAAACCAGCAATAACTGGCCGGAGATTGCAATCAGTGCCGGTCAGCGCGGTATGCAGATTATTGCGGCACCGGCTGATTTGCAGCGTGCTACGGCTGCAACGGTGGCACCGCTGATTTTTGCAGAGTAACTCTTGTTCCTTCCTATAAAATATGCTATTATAGTCTTGATAACCTATTTGCACAATTGTGTTTGAAAGAAATACGACTGTGCTGGCCTGAAGGCGTATTATTAACGCTGACGGCAGTATGACGTCAAAATTTAAAGAAGAAAGTAGGTTGAATATATGTTATATGTTAGTACAAGAGGGAAAACTGATTTGTTTTCCGCTGCACACGCGATAACCCGTGGCTTGGCAGCGGATGGAGGATTGTTTGTACCGCAGAATATTCCTGCGATGCGTATGGTTGATATAAAGGCGATGGAGCGCAAGCCTTATACGGAGCGTGCTGTTGATGTTCTGCTGCAGTATCTTACTGATTTCAGCGAGGACGAGCTGCGCGAATGTGTAAATGCTGCCTACGCGCCGGAAAAATTCGGTGATAATCCTGTGCCTTTGGTACAGGTAAATGATAACACCGGTGTGCTGGAGCTGTGGCATGGCCCGACTTCTGCTTTTAAGGATATGGCACTGCAGCTTTTGCCGCATCTTTTGACACGTTCGATGCAAAAGACCGGTGAAACGAATAAGGTTGTTATTCTGGTTGCTACCTCCGGTGATACTGGCAAGGCTGCTTTGGAAGGCTTTGCTGATGTTCCGGGTACGCAGATTATCGTTTTCTACCCCAGCGAGGGTGTGAGTGATATCCAGAAGCAGCAGATGATTACCCAGGCAGGCAAAAATGTTAAGGTTTTCGGTATTGAGGGTAATTTTGATGATGCTCAGCGCGGTGTGAAGGAAATTTTCGGCAATACTGCGCTCAGTGATGAGCTGGCGAAAAAGGGATATACCTTCTCTTCTGCCAATTCTATTAACTGGGGCCGTCTGGTGCCGCAGATTGTTTACTACTTCAGCGCTTATGTAGATGCTGTTAAGGCAGGCAAGATTACTGCCGGTGAACCGATTAATTTTGTTGTTCCTACCGGCAACTTCGGTGATATTCTGGCAGGCTATTATGCCAAGCTGATGGGCTTGCCGATTGACAGACTGCTTTGTGCATCCAACAGCAATAACGTGCTGACTGATTTTATAAATACCGGTGTTTATGACAGACGCCGTGAGTTCTTTAAAACTGTTTCTCCTTCTATGGATATTCTTGTTTCCAGTAATCTGGAGCGCCTGCTTTACAGTGTGACAGAGCATGATGCTGCGCGTGTGGCAGATTATATGAAGAGTTTGAATACCGAAGGTCATTATGAGATTGACAGCGATGATCTGAAGCAGATTCAAAGCCAGTTCTTCGGTGCCTGGGTTGATGAGCTGGAAACGAAGGAGGCTATCGGCCGTATCTACAATGATTATCATTATCTGATGGATACGCATACTGCCGTTGCTTGGCGCGCAATGGAAAAATATCGCTTCCTGACGAGTGACGAGACTTACACCGTGGTGCTGTCTACCGCAAGTCCGTATAAGTTTGCTGACAGCGTGTTGGCTGCGCTTGATGATGCTCAGCCGCAGGGAAGCAATCCTTTTGAGCTGTTGCAAAAGCTGCATGCCGATACCGGCGCGGAGATTCCGCCGCGTATGCTGGCGTTGGAGAATCTGCCTGTGCTCCATTCCGAGGTTATTCCTGCGGACAAGATGGAGCTGGCGGTTGTGAAGAACCTGGTGTAATTGTGGCTTGATGTGAAGAATACTTGCGTTGCAGGTATGTTTTCGCTATAATAAAATCGAAATTTAATATTTATATATGCAAGACTTAGTCTGCCGAACAGCGGACTAAGTCTTTGTCATAAAAGGAGGTATAAAGTGGACTCCAGGAGTGTACTTGAACAGGTGCGCAGCGGCAAGCTGTCGGTGGCTGAGGCGGAGCGCTATTTTAATCGTAAGGCGTACGAGAATTTAAATTATGCGTGTCTTGATACTTCGCGTGAGCAGCGCACGGGATTTGCGGAGGTGGTTTACTGCAGCGGTAAGCCTGATGCGTATTTGGCAGAGATTTATAAGCGTCTTTTGGTGGAGCAGGGTGAGGTGTTCGGCACGCGGGCAACGCCGGAGCAGTATGAGCTAGTGCGGCGGCAGCTGCCTGATATTGTTTATGATCCGGTGGCGCGGACGCTGAAGCAGGAGCGACCGGATAAGGAGCGCTGCGGCTGTGTCGTTGTTTGTACTGCGGGTACTGCCGATATTCCCGTTGCGGAGGAGGCGGCGCAGACGGCGGAGTTTTTCGGGACGCATGTGGAGAGGCTTTACGATGTTGGCGTGAGCGGGATTCACCGTCTTTTGGATAAGGTTGATTTGCTGCAGCAAGCAAATTGTGTAGTGACGGCTGCAGGTATGGAGGGTGCGCTGGCGAGTGTTATCGGCGGCCTTGTGCGTAATCCGGTGATTGCGGTGCCGACTTCTGTTGGCTACGGTGCGAGCTTTCATGGGCTGAGTGCGCTGCTGACGATGATTAATTCCTGCGCTAACTGTGTTTCGGTTGTGAATATTGATAATGGCTATGGCGCGGGGATTATTGCGACGCAGATTAACAGGCTGGCGTGCAAGTGAGTTGGCGTGTGCGTCGCAATTAAATATCGTTCCAGTCAGTAGCAATTTTCCTATGCCTTAGGGCATAATGCAAATTTCGTGCGGAACCAGGACGAAGCTTCGGTAAAATTTGTTATATGGTAAGAGAAAGTTACGTACTCTTGCTTCTATGGTTCCAGGCACTCATTTGCTAAAATTGCTATTCCTTACACGATATATTAATTGCTTGTCATGGTTTTCTGCCAGACTTCTTGCCTCTCCTAGGGGAGAGGTGGCCTCGCGAAGCGATGACGGAGAGGGGACTGTAAGCGTCGCAATTGATATATCGCGTTGCAACGAAAAATTTTCCCGCAAATCGCTTGATGAGTTGTATATTTGATGGTAAATATGAAGAAGCGATTTGCGGACGGTAATTTCGTGTGGAACCAGGACGAAGTGCCGCAAAACTCGCGCTATGCTAAGATATTTTGCTACAGTAGTCAGCTTATCGCTCAAACAGTTGCGACACTTCTATGGTTCCAAACACTTATTCCCTAAAATTTTTATGTTTTCACTGCGATATATTAATTGCTTGTGCAACCTTTCTTGCCTGCCCCTTGGGGAAGGTGCCGAACGTAGTGAGGCGGAAGGGGGAAACGCAAGCTATGTATTTAAAATTTATGAGGGAGAAAAATATGCCAAAAGATACAGATTTAGAAATGCAGGCGGAAGCCAAGTTTGCTGTGCTGCAGCAGGAGCTGCGGCGCTTGGGCAGTGTGCTGGTTGCATTCAGCGGTGGCGTTGATTCGACGTTTTTGCTGCAGGCGGCTCATTTGACTTTGGGCGATAAGGCGCTTGCAGTGACGGCGCGTTCCGGCGTTGTGCCTCAGCGTGATATAGCAGAGGCAGAGGAGTTCTGTCGGAAGCAGGGAATTCGTCATCTTTACTTTGATTTTGATGAGCTGCAGGTGTCGGGGTTTGCCGAAAATCCGCCGGACCGCTGCTATATCTGCAAAAAAACGCTGTTCAGTAATTTCTTGCGCATTGCACAGGAAAACGGTGCTGTGCTTTGCGAAGGCTCGAATATGGATGATTTGGGCGATTACCGCCCCGGTCTTAGGGCTTTGGCGGAGCTGAAGGTGCAGAGCCCACTGCGCACTGCAGAGCTGACGAAGGAGGAGATCCGCCTGCTGTCGCATAAGCTGCAGCTGCCGACTTGGGATAAGCCTTCCTTTGCCTGCCTTGCTTCACGCTTTGTTTACGGTGAACGTATTACGGCGGAGAAGCTGGCGGCGGTGGATAAGGCAGAGCAGCTTTTATGGGAGCTTGGCTTTAAGCAGTTCCGTGTGCGTGTGCATGGCAGCTTGGCGCGTGTTGAGCTGATGCCCGAGCAGCTGGAGCAGGCGGTGGCGGAGCCGATGCGCAGCGCAATTTACAAAGGACTGAAGGCTGCAGGCTTTGCTTATGTGGCACTTGATTTACAGGGCTACCGTACAGGCAGCATGAATGAAACTTTAAAGCAGGATTAAATTATACTTACAGCGAATTTTATCAGCAGCCTGTTACGAGTATGCAGGCTTTGGTTAGGAGGAAGATTATGAAAAGCTTATATTTGGAATGTAATGCCGGCATCAGCGGCGATATGTTGGTAGCAGCACTTTTAGATTTGGGCGCGGATAAGGAGGTACTTGATAAGGCTTTGCAGAGTATTCCTGCAAAGGGCTTTGAGTATAAAATCAGCAGAGTGTCTAAGGCAGGCGTTGACTGCTGCGATTTTGATGTTATTCTGGACGAGGAGCATGCTAACCATGACCACGATATGGCCTTTTTACATGGCAACGGCGATGCTGTAGTGCATAGCCATGAGCACGAACACGAACATCATCATGACCACGAGCATGAGCACGAACACGAACATCATCATGACCACGACCATGAACATGAGCACAGCCATGTGCCGCATGAGCATCATCATCACCATGAGCACCGCGGTCTGCAGGAGGTTATTGCGATTATTGATGCTACGGATATGAGTGCTGCAGCTAAGGCATTGGCGTTGAAAATTTTTGATATTATTGCGGATGCCGAGGCGAAGGCACATGCAGTGGAGAAGAATGCAGTGCATTTCCATGAGGTTGGCGCGATTGATTCTATCGTTGATATTGTGGCGATTGCTGTGTGTGCCGACAGCCTAGGCGTTGAAAACGTAATTGTACCGGAGCTGTGCGAGGGCCGCGGCACTGTGCGCTGCCAGCATGGCGTGTTGCCGGTGCCTGTTCCGGCAACGGCAAATATTATGCAGCGCTTTGGCTTTAATGTACGCTTGCTGCCAGTGCAGGGAGAATTTGTTACTCCGACCGGTGCAGCTGCCGCTGCTGCGCTGATGACTACGGACGAGCTGCCGCAGAGCTTTAAAATTCTGGGCATCGGTCTGGGTGCAGGCAAGCGTCAGTATGAGCGCCCCAGCATTCTGCGTGCGCTGCTGATTGAGGATAACGCGCAAAAAAAAACTCTGTAAATAGCAATGCTTTGCAGACAGATTGCATCTGCCAGCTGCAGTCTGATATTGATGACTGCAGCGGCGAGCTTTTGGGCTACACGCTGGAGCGACTGCTGACGGCAGGAGCGTTGGATGCTCATTATCAACCGGTGTTTATGAAGAAGAGCCGTCCGGCGTGGGAGCTTACTGTTATCTGCCGCGAGGAGGACAGAGCGAAATTGGAAGCGCTGATTTTTGCGGAAACGACAACAATCGGCATCCGTCGTGCGCGCATGGAACGCACTGTGCTGCCGCGTCGCAGGGATGTGGTGCACACTGCTTACGGTGATGTAGCGGTGAAGCGCTGCCTGCTGGAGAACGGCGAACGCTGTTATGTGGAATATGACAGCGCTGCCAAACTGGCGCAGGAGCAGGGAGTACCGCTGCAGGATATCTATCTGGCGGCACAGATGGCGCAAAAAAACATAAATTAGCCACAAAAGTGTGGTATAATATCTCCATAATACGTCAGAGAATGGAGAAAAAATGACTAATGTTTTCGATTTGATAGAAGAATTTTATACACAGGATGAAGAATGGAATTCGGTACTGCAGCAAGCCTGTGCTGAAGATTTTCTGCGCTATAAAACCTGGCAGGGAGCCAAAGACGGCGAGCTGGTCAAGATTTGGGATTATATTACGATTCTTTGTATTTACCTTGGCAATTCCGAGAACTTTCTCGGTGATATGTCACGTGAGGATTTTATTGACTGCGTAGGCTGGTGCTGCCGCAATGTTTCCGGCTTCCCGGCAACGGAGAGCAACATCGCACATTTCCTGGATGTTATGCAGGAGTTTTATGCATATATGAAAAAGAAACGCATTATTACCCGTGATAATGCGCCTGCCGAAGCCAAAGCAAAGCTGCTGATTGACGGAAAACTGCAGATTGTCGGCAAGGATGGCAGCTTTTTGCCTGGGCATGACCGTTACAATCTGTATTCCACGCCGGATTTGCCGACGAAAGTGTACTTGAACATCGGCGAGAGAATGCAGAATTTGCTGGATGATGTGCAAAGCTACTATACGCAGAAGCAGTTCCGCCGTGATTTGGAGCGGGCCGATTTTCTCTTCGGCGGTATTTTTCAGAACGGTACTGTTCAGGAAAAGCCGGGCACGGAGGAATATTCACAGACCTTTTGGGATTATTTTCTCTTTGACTATCGTCTGCTTGAAGATGACAAAACGCCTCTGCAGCATTACCGTGATGTAATTTGCCGTGATGCTTCCGAGATGGATACCTCCGTTGATATTTTGAATGAGCTTATTAAGGCAAAGCTGGTTCTCTTTGATGTGCAAAGACGCACGGAGGAGGGAATGTATGTCTGCAGAAATATTTTCACCAATGAAAAATATACGCTGATGCTGCCGGTAGATGATAATATTGACACAGAAGGCTATATTTTCATGGGCCATATTTTTTATGAAAATACTATGGTGATGAACTTCCTGCGCGGATTGGTGATGTCGCAGACCTCGCGTAAGCGGTTTTTCGAGGTTGTCAGTGCGGCGAAAGACTGGTTTGCCGTGCGCCAAAGCGGCGAGATGAGCTGGGAGGAGTTCATCAACCGTAATCCGATGTTCGTACGCCATGTTTCTGTTTTGTATGCAATCTATGTGCGTATGGAGGGCTTTAATTTCAGTACGCAGATAAGTAATTATCAGCCTGCGGCGCTGCTTGAGGACAAGACCTCGGCAATGCTGGAATCTCTTAGAGGAACAGGCCTTTTTTCTGCCTATGATATACAGCTGATGCGTACCATGTGGAGCGATTTTATGCTTCGTGGCAATGCTTTGCCTGATAATACAGACGCTGATTTTGAGCATTGGACGGCAGCGGTTATGTACTGCTTTGTTAAGCTGAATGATGTTTATACCTTTACGGAAAAGCAGGTTTTTGCTATGTGCCGTGCTACCGACCATGCAAAGCTGAAGCAGATGATAGATATGCTAAATGAAACCTTGCAGCTGGAGGCACACGACCCGCGTTATGTTAACGAAGAGGGTTTGCTGCTGATGCTGCTGCAGTGAGAGGAGGCACCAGAATATGAAGTGTGATTTTTGCGGCCACGAGGTTACTCCCGGCACAGTGGAATGTCCGTACTGCCATTATCAGTTCAAGATTGATGCGCAGGTGCTCAGTCCGGAGGAGCGCGATACCTTTGAGGGCGTGACGATAGACGAGAGCGCAGGCACAGAGGAAAACAAAAGTGCCAGGGAAGGCGCTGTATATGACAGCGGTGCTGATGCTTATAATGAAAGACAGCAGCAGGTGCCGCCGAATATCAAGGTACATACCTTTGGCTGCGGCAGCGGCATTCTGATTACTTTTCTGATTTTGTGCGGCATTGTGGCAGTTATCTTCTTTCTGCTGCCGACGTTTATTGTCTTTGCTGCTGTCGGCGCAATAGTTTTGTTTATTATGCGTCTTTTTATGGGCTTTTAATGGCGTAAAAATGTATTTCTGACGGCCGGCAGTGTTGCCTTGGGCAGAGCTGCCGGCTGTTTTTGTCTGTTGTAGAAATTTTTTTCAAAAAAATTTTAAAAAGCCGTAAAAATATAGAGGATTTTTCTGATTGACGGCGAATAATATGCAGGTACACAATGTGTGAAAAGAATAGGAGGCATAAGATATGCATAGTTACAGCATGGATCTTGGCGGCAGAACTCTTACTATTGAAGCCGGCAAGATTGCAAAACAAGCTAATGGCGCTGTATTAGTTCGTTATGGCGATACCGCCGTAGTAGTTGCCGTTACCGGCACCAAGACCCCGCGTGAGGGTGTAGACTTCTTCCCTTTGACTGTTGATTTTGAAGAAAAAATGTACGCCGTAGGTAAAATCCCCGGTGGCTTTATTAAACGCGAAGGCCGTCCGTCTGAGCAGGCTATCCTGACCAGCCGTCTGATTGACCGTCCGATTCGCCCGATGTTCCCGGAAGGCTACCACAACGATGTACAAATCGTTGCTACCGCTGTTTCCGTTGATCCCGACAATGCTCCGGATATGCCCGCTATGATCGGTGCATCCTGCGCTTTGTCTATTTCCGATATTCCGTTCGAAGGTCCTATCGCCGGTGTGCGCGTAGGCCTGATTGATGGTGAATTCATCATCAACCCGACTGTTGAACAGGCTAAAATCAGCCAACTGAACCTGGCTGTTGCCGGCACCAAAGACGCTATCCTGATGGTAGAAGCAGGTGCTAACGAAGTTTCCGAAGAAACCATGCTGGATGCTATCTGGTTCGGTCATGGCGTAATCAAACAACTCGTTGAGTTCCAGGAGAAAATCGTTGCTGAAATCGGCAAAGAGAAAATGGAAGTTCCGTTCTACGCTCCGCCTGAAGAAATGGCTGCGGAAATCGAAGAATATGGTGCTCAAAAACTCAAAGATGCTCTGATGGATGCTAACAAGCTGGAGCGCGAAGAAAACGTTGCTAAGGTTAAAGCTGAAATCGCTGAAGTATTCCTGGAGAAATATCCTGATAATGCTAAAGACGTTGCTTACATCACCCAAAAGCTGGTTAAGAAAATCGTTCGCCGCACTATCTCTGTAGATAAGATTCGTCCTGACGGTCGTCAATTAGACGAAGTACGTCCGGTAAGCTGCGAGGTTGGCCTGCTGGCTCGTCCGCATGGCAGCTCTCTGTTCACCCGTGGTCAGACTCAGATTTTGAACGTTCTGGCTTTGGCTCCGCTGCGTGAAGCACAAATTCTTGATGGTCTTGGCGCTGAGGAAACCAAGCGTTATATCCATCACTACAACTTCCCGCCGTACAGCGTAGGCGAAACCAAACCTCTGCGTAGCCCTGGCCGCCGCGAAATCGGTCACGGTGCTCTGGCTGAGCGTGCTTTGCGTCCGGTTATTCCTTCCGAAGAGGAGTTCCCGTATGCAATCCGTCTGGTATCCGAGGTTCTGGAATCCAACGGTTCCTCCTCCATGGGTTCCGTTTGCGCAAGCACACTGTCCCTGATGGATGCAGGCGTTCCTATTAAGGCTCCTGTTGCCGGCGTTGCTATGGGCCTTGTTAAGGATGGCGAATACTTCACTATTCTGACTGATATCCAAGGTCTGGAGGATGCTCTGGGCGATATGGACTTCAAGGTTGCAGGTACCGAAAAAGGTATTACTGCTATCCAGATGGATATTAAGATTGACGGTATCAACAAGGATATCTTCACCCAGGCTCTGGCACAGGCTAAACGCGGCCGTGAATTCATCATGGGCAAAATGATGGAATGCATCAGCGAACCGCGCAAAGAGCTGTCCAAATATGCTCCGAAGATTACTACTATCCATGTAGATCCTGATAAGATTGCTAAGGTTATCGGACCTGGCGGCAAGATGATCAAGAAGATTGTTGACGAAACCGGCGCTAAGATTGATATCGATGATACCGGTCGCGTATTTATTGCTGCTGTTAACACCGAGGCTGCTAATAAAGCTATCGAGATGATCGAAGGCATTACTGCCGAAGCTGAGGTTGGCAAGGTTTATACCGGTAAAGTTACTCGTCTGATGAACTTTGGTGCTTTCGTTGAGATTCTGCCGGGCAAGGAAGGTCTGGTACATATTTCCCAGCTGTCTACCGAGCATGTAGATAAGGTTGAGGATGTTGTAAGTGTTGGCGATGAAATTGTTGTTAAGGTTACCGAAATCGACAACAAGGGCCGCATTAACCTGTCCCGCAAGGCTGTTCTGATGAAGAGCGTACAAAAATAATTTGTGAATTTAAAAGAGCTGTCGCATTTGTGACAGCTCTTTTTTGTAGATTGGAGGAGTGAGTTACTAATGAAAACACGTGGTTTTGAAAAGGTTGCCAGGTATATGGATGTTGAGTTCCCGATGCCGGAGCGCAAGACACAGTTCAGCGCCGGTTATGACATCAGCGCTGCCGAAGAGGTTGTACTGGAGCCGGGCAAGCTGGTGCTGGTGCCTACAGGTGTGAAGGCTTATATGCAGACAGGCGAGTTCTTGGGCCTGCATATCCGCAGCAGCATGGCGGTAAAGAAGCATCTGATGCTGGTGAATAATGTCGGTATTATTGATGCCGATTATTATAATAATGCTGATAACGAAGGTCACATTATGGTGGCTTTGATGAACATGGGTACCGAGGCTGTTGCCATTCCACAGGGAGAGCGCATTGCTCAGGGTATTTTTTACAATTACCTGACGGTGGATGATGATGATAAGGTAGCCAAAGCAGTCCGTGGCGGCGGCTTCGGCAGCACAGGCAAATAATAATATCATACGATTATCTTCACTTGGAGATTCTGTTAAAAGTGTAAATAGTTTACAATTTTAACGAAAAAGTGTAGACAATATAGGGAAATATGATATAATTAGTTTAGATAATTTTGGAAAAATGGAGGTTTTCTCGATGCAGAAAATTGATCAGGCATGTGTAAACACTCTTCGCTTTTTGGCAGCAGACCAGGTAGAAAAGGCTAAATCCGGCCATCCTGGTTTCCCTCTGGGTACCGCTCCTTTGATGTACACCATTTGGGACCGCTTTATGAATTATAATCCGGCTGATCCGCAATGGTTCAACCGCGACCGTTTCATCCTTTCTCCGGGTCACGGCAGCGCTTTGCTGTATGCTATGCTGCACCTGGCAGGCTATGACCTGTCCCTGGATGAGCTGAAAAACTTCCGTCAATGGGGCAGCAAGACTCCGGGCCATCCGGAATTCGGCTTGACTCCTGGCGTTGACGTTTCTACCGGTCCTCTGGGCCACGGCTTTGCTATGGGCGTTGGCTTTGCTATTGCCGAAGCTATGCTGGGCGCAAAGTACAACAAACCTGATTTCCCGGTTGTTGACCACTACACCTTTGGTCTGACCTCTGACGGTGACCTGATGGAGGGCGTTTCCTGCGAGGCTGCTTCTCTGGCAGGTACCCTTGGCTTGGGCAAACTGATTTACTTATATGATGACAACAAGATTACTATCGAAGGCAGCACAGATATTGCCTTCACTGAGGATGTTGAAGCTCGCTTCAAGGCTTATGGCTGGCAGGTTCTGCGCGTAGAAAGCAGCGAGGATGTTGACGCTATGCAGGCAGCTATCGAAGAAGCTAAGGCTGATACTATGCATCCTTCTCTGATTATTGTGCGTACTCACATCGGCTTCGGCAGCCCGAAACAGGACAGCCCGTCCTGCCATGGCGAGCCGCTGGGTGGTGAAGCATTGGCAGCTACCAAAGAAAAAGCTGGCTGGCCGCAGGAAATGTTCTATGTACCTGCTGAGGTTAAAGAACATTTTGCTGCTAAGCTGGATGGCTGCGCTGCAAATGAGGCTGCCTGGAATGCTTTGATGGATGACTATAAGATGGTATATCCTGAGCTGGCTAAAGAACTGGAAGACCGCATTGCCGGCAACTCCATGGTTAACCTGACTGCTCTGGAAGCAATCTTCAAGGATACCGTTAAGAACGCTACCCGCGAAGCAAGCGGCGATATTATCCAAGTTCTGGCTGCACAGCTGCCTGAGCTGGTTGGCGGCAGTGCTGACCTTGGCCCGTCCAACAAAACTATCATGAAAACCGGCGGTTACTTCTCCAAGCTGGACAGAACCGGCCGCAACATTCACTTTGGCGTTCGCGAGCATGCTATGGGCACTGTTTTGAATGGTATTTCCCTGCATGGCGGCTTCATTCCCTTCGGCGGTACTTTCCTGGTATTTGCCGACTTCATGCGTCCTACCATCCGTATGGCAGCACTCATGGGCATTCAGGCTGTATTCGTACTGACTCATGACAGCATTGCACTGGGTGAAGACGGTCCGACCCATCAGCCGATTGAAACCACTATGGCTTTGCGTCTGATTCCGAACGTAAGCGTTATCCGTCCGGCTGATGCTCTGGAAACTGCTACCGCATGGCAACAGGCTTGCCTGAACAAACATAAACCTACCTGCCTGCTGCTGAGCCGTCAAAAGCTGACTGTACTGCATGACTATGCAGCAACCATCCATGAAAACGCTCATAAGGGCGCTTATGTACTGAGTCCGGCTAAGAACGAGGCTAAGGCTGTTCTGATCGGTACCGGCAGTGAAGTACATCTGGCACTGGCTGCACAGGCTAAGCTGGCAGAAGAGGGCATTGACGTTAGCGTTGTATCTATGCCTTGCTGGGATGCTTTTGATGCTCAAAGCGATGAGTACAAGGAAAGTGTTCTGCCTGCAGGCGTAACCAAATTTGCTGTTGAAGCTGGTGTGCCGTACGGCTGGAGCCGTTACACCGGCACTGAAAAGAATGTTCTGGGCATTACCACCTTCGGCGCTTCCGCACCCGGCGATGTAATGATGGAAAAATACGGCTTTACTGTTGAAAACCTGGTTGCAAAGGTTAAAGCAGCGCTGTAAACTTAATTTGAAATTATTCTTAAAGACCACTCTGCGGAGTGGTCTTTTTGTATGCATATATTGCTTATGTGCCGATTAACAATGAATTTTTACGGGATTCCGTTTTTGCAGATGTATTCTAATTTTTCTTTTTCTTTTTATATGATATAATATGTGAGTAATTCTTCATCAAAGGAGGGGATGCAATGAGTTCAGTTTTACTGATATCATTGACAGTTATTTTTTCAGGTATTGTGGCAAAGCTGATACTGAAGAAATACAATGCAATTTTCGTTTTCTTTACTTCCGGTATTGTTATCATGCTGATTGCTAACGCGCTTACCGGCACGCCTATTTTAGGCAAAGCTACACTTGGAAGTCCGCTGCTTGATGTCTTTGGCTTTTTGACCAAAAGCTTTAAGAGCAATCTGTCTGGCATAGGCATGATTATCATGAGTGTAACCGGTTATGCTGCGTATATGAAGCATATTCAGGCATCTACCAAATTAGCCTATCTCGCAAGTAATCCGCTCAGCAAAATCAAGAACAAGTATCTTGTACTTAGCGGCTTATACATTGTCGGTATGGCGCTGAAGCTTGTTATTACCAGCCAGGCAGGATTGTCTGTATTGCTTTTGGCAACAGTATTTCCAGTTATGATGGCTATAGGCATTACACCGATAACAGCAGCTTCTGTTTTGTCACTCATCTGTATCGACTATGGTCCGAATGACGGTTCTACTATTTTCATGTCGGGGGTTTTAAAGATGAATGTAGTAGATGTCTTTCTTAAACACCAAATTTATGTTGCCGGAAGCATCATACTGGTATTAGCAATAGTAATTCCGCTTTACTATAAATATATGGATGCCCGCGATTTGACCAGAGGGGAATATCAGTCTAAGGAGCTCACGGTATTAGAGAATCCTGCTGTTCCCGGCTATTATGCACTGCTGCCGATTATTCCTTTGGCAATCGTTTTTATTGATTATTTCATTCCTTCTACCAAGGTTGATGTAATTACCGCTAACATTATGGGTATGTTTATCACCTTTGTAATCGAATTTTGCCGTCGCAGTGATAAGAATGAGATTCCTAAGGATATGCTTGTTATTCTCAGAGCAATGGCAGATATTTTTGTCAGTGTAGTATCTATAATTATCTCTGCATCCTGTTTTGCTCAGGGCATTAAAATGCTGGGAGGCATCAGTATTTTTGCACATTATATTGCAGGCATGGATGGCGCTGTATTTATTATTATGTTAGTGCTGGCGCTTTTGACTTTCCTGTTCGGTATTATTATGGGCAGTGGCGCAGCACCGCTTTTCGCTTTCGGTCCTTTAACTCCGGAAATTGCTGCAAAGCTTGGTGTGCCTACTGTTACCTTAATCCTGCCTATGGAAATTGCCAGCGCACTTGGCAGAGCAACATCTCCTGTATGTGGGGCCATTATTGCTGAAGCAGGCTTCGCCGGTATTGAGCCTATTCAATTAGTAAAGCGTTCCGCACCGCTTTTGGTTTTGGCATTCGTCATTAACTGTGTAGCAAGTTATATATTTAATATTTAATATTTGGTTAAAAGAGGGAGGCCGTGAAATGGCAAAAGAAAAATTTATTTTAGACTGTGATCCGGGTTCTGATGACGCTATTGCTATTATGCTGGCGCTTTACAGTGAAAAGCTTCAGCTGAAAGCGATTACTACTGTTAACGGTAATCGTATTGTACCTAAGACAACTGAAAACGCTTTGCGTGTAGTTGAGTTTTTGGGTGCGGATGTTCCTGTGTACCGTGGCTGTGAGAATCCGATTATCTGTAACCAGATTCCGACACGCAAGCCTAATCTGCCGCGCGTAACTTTGAATGATTGTCACGGTGACTTTTTGCCTATGCCTGAGGCTACAATTAAGCCGCAGCCTGAGCATGCCGTATTTTTCCTGGTAAAAGCTTTTATGGAGGCAACAGAGCCTTTGACACTTGTTGCAACAGGCCCTTTGACCAATATTGCTATGGCTCTGCGTATTGAACCCAGATTAGAAGATAAAATCAAGAAAATGGTAATTATGGGCGGAGGTCATACCGGTTGTAATGCCAGTACTGCTGCGGAATTTAACTTCTATGCCGATCCTGAAGCGGCTAAGATTGTTATGGACAGTAAAATTCCTAAAGTTATTTTACCGCTGGATGCTACCTGGCGTGCCTGCATTACCGATGAGGAATGCGAACAGCTGCGTGCTTTGGGAACTCCTGCTGCCGAAAAAGCTGCAACATTGCAAATGCTGCGCATCAACAATTTGAAGGTCAATGACGTTTCACCGGAAAACTATGAGCTGCGTCATACCGCAGGTACTGTAGGCGAAAAGGTTCTGTATCGTTATGATAATCATATGGCACCGATTCATGACGCTCTGGCAGTTGCTTACCTGATTGATCCCAGTGTTATTACCGAGCTGGCGGATGCAAACGTAGATATTGATATTTCCGGCGGTATTTGTGATGGCCGTATGGTTGCGGATTTCCATAATACCAAGAAAGGTGCCGCATCTGTAACTGCTAAAGTTGCTTTGAATGCAGATGCCAAAAAGTTTGTAGCTCTGCTGATGCATAACCTTGGCAAGAAAGAGCTGGATAATTAAAAATATAGACTGAGCAACTGGTGAATGACTGTTGCTTAGATAATAGAAAAGCCTTGCAATTTACCGGACGATTATTCGTTTATGTAGTTTGCAGGGCTTTTTTGTAAGTTGAGAATGTATAGCCGAAAAATACTTCCGCTAAAGCTATAAAACTTTAACCGTTAAACATTGCAGAGAACGCTTGCACGCTTAACGGTTATTTTTTATACATTTTATGCATACGGATTGTATAAAATGTGTTATAATAAGAAGATAATAATGTATAACTGTCTTCATTACGCTGTCGCGCTTTTGCCGGCACGTAAGCGAGCAGGAGGTGCCGGATATGGAAGAAAAAAATATAAAGGACACTATCAGGGCCAAGGCTGCAGAAGCCGCTGAAGCTGCTGCCGAAGCAGCGGAAACACAGGACAAGGAAGAATATGGTGATATACGTATTGCCGACGAGGTTATCTGTATCGTTGCCAGCCTGGCGGCGCAGGAGGTGCCGGGAGTTGTCGGCATGAGCGGTGGTCTGACAGATGGCATTAACCGCTTCTTGGGCAAGGAGAACGCTTCTAAGGGCGTACATTTGCATTTTGAAGGCAAGACGGTAAATGCCAGTGTGTATATTGTTATTGAATACGGCTGCTGCATTCCGGAGATTGCTTTGGAGGTACAGGAAAAGGTTAAAGATGCCATTGAGGCTATGACAGGATACGAGGTGCAGTTTGTCGATGTCAATGTCGAAGGCGTGGCCAAGAGGCGTGAAAGCGAGCTGGAAAAGGAAAGCTCATCTGATGTAGATATGGCGGAAATTTTGCAGGCGCAGGCTAAGCGTGCGGAAGCAACGGAGGCCAATTCCTTTGAGCAGCAGTTGGTTAATCTCCATGATAACCATGATTTTGAGCTGCCGCCGGAGGAAGACATGGATGAAAAGCATAGGAAGTTTTTAGAGGAGGATTAACTGTTATGGGTATTGCGGATAGAATTATCCTGACGCTGTATACGATATTAATGACGGTAGCTTCAGTGCTGACGCTGCTGTGCAGCCTGGGCGTTTTCTCTGATACCGGTATGGTAGCGTTTATCAGCCATATTCCGGGCAACTGGGTTTATGCTGTAGGCGGCGTGATTATGCTGCTGGTGAGCGTACGCCTGCTGATTACCGGCCTGGGACTGACGGGCGTAAGCTCGCTGAAGCTGAGTGATAGCGATAAGGGCAAGGTGCTTGTAGGCAAGGGCGCACTGGAGGATTATATTGCTGTTCTGTCGCAGGAAATATACGGCATCCATCATGTAAAGGTTATTGTGAAGCTGGAGGATCAATGCATTGATGTGCGCATTAATGCTTCGATTGAACCCGGCATAAATATTCCGGAAACCTCCGGTGAGATTAAGACCAACGTCCGTGAAACCATCAAAAAGGTTACCGGCATTGAGGTTAAGGAAATAGAGCTGTTCTTCAAACAGATTAAAGCAAAGGAAGAATAGGAGGCAGAAGCTATGTTTAACGATATTCTTAATGATATCTGGAATAATTATCGCGGCCGTCTGCTTTGCTCGGTGTTTGGCCTGTTTATCGGCGTGGTTGTGCTGTGGCTGGGATTTTTTCAGGCACTGTTTCTGATGATCTGCATCGGCTTGGGCTTTTTTATCGGCAACAAGCTGGATAAGAAAGAGGATTTGCTGGAGTGGTTGGATAGGTTACTCCCTCCGGGTTATCACAGATAACGGCGGTAGCGGCGAAAGATAAGGTACTATCTGCCTAATCTGAATCCATCATCATACAAGATATTTATTAAAATTTTTTATACAAGGAGAGTGTGCAAATGATTCGTAGACTTGCAAGAGAGGTTGCCTTACAGGCGTTATTCCAAATAGACTTTACCGGTAATGAGGTAGAACAGGCTGTTGACGCAGCTTTAGATGAGCACGAGGAGCTGCATCCGGAGGCTGCGGTAGACAAGGCTTTGGATATGCATAAGGAGCTGGGGGCAGCAAGTGCCAGAAACTATGTTAAGAAGTATTCTATGGTGCTTGTTAACGGTGTTGTAGAAAACAAAGAAGCTATTGATGCGACTTTGAACAGCTGTGCAACCGACTGGACAGTTGAGCGTATGCCTGCTACCGACAGAAATATCCTGCGCGTAGCAGTTTTTGAAATGCGCCATGAAAAGCCTGCCCTGGCTGCAGGTGTTGCTATCAATGAGGCAGTGGAGATTGCCAAGGCTTATGGAACCGAAGAATCTCCGCGCTTTATTAACGGTGTTTTAGGTAAGCTGGCAAGAAAATGAGCCAAAAGGTTTATTTAGGCATTGATACCAGCTGTTATACTACCTCTGCCGCTCTTTTGGCGGAGGATGGCAGCCTGCTTGCCGAGGCCAGACAGATTTTAAGCGTTAAGCCGGGACGCTGCGGCCTGCAGCAGTCCGAGATGGTTTTTCAGCATACACGCAATCTGCCGCGTCTGGTGGAGGATGTCTTTGCCGACAAGGATTGTACTTTGGCGGCGATTGGAGTCAGCGGTTATCCGCGTCCGCTCGCGGACTCCTATATGCCGGCGTTTCTTGCCGGCATGAGCGTTGCTCGCAGCCTGGCTGCTGCCTATAAGGTGCCGCTGGAGGTCATCAGCCATCAGGAGAATCACTTGGAGGCCGGTCTTTGGTCGGCAGGCGGACCGCAGGCGGAGCGCTTTTTGCTGCTGCATGCCAGCGGCGGTACTACCGATTTGCTGCTGTGCGAACGCCGTGAGGACAGCCGTTATAACCTGACTCAGGTTGGCGGCAGTTTGGATTTGCACGCCGGTCAGTTTGTGGACCGCGTCGGTGTGGCGCTGGGACTGCAGTTTCCGACAGGTCCGGCGCTGGAGCAGCTTGCAGAACAGGCGGAAGCGCCGCTGGAGCTGCCGGTGTCCGTGCGTAAGCTGGATGTGAGCTTATCGGGACCTGCAACTGCCGCTATGCGCAAGCTGGAGGCGGGGGCAAATGCTGCCTCTCTAGCCTTGGGCGTGGAGCGTACGCTGGCGGAAACCTTTGCCCGTCTGCTGCGTAACGGTGCAGCGGCATATGGTGTGCGAGATGTGATTTTGGTTGGCGGCGTCGGCTCCAACAAATATATCCGCAAACACGTTGAAGAAAAGCTGGCGAAGCGCCGTGTGCGCCTGTGGGTGCCGGAAGGACGCTTCAGCTGTGATAATGCCAGTGGCTGTGCCGCTGTTGCCTGGAGATTACATAAGAAAAATGACTGAAGCTGTTTATTCGGTAAGCGAAATAAATAATTTCATAAAGCATATACTGGAGCAGGCGCCGGAGCTGCGTAATCTGCAGGTTGTCGGTGAAATCTCCAATTTTAAGCGCTATCCTTCAGGTCATTGCTATTTTACTTTGAAGGATGCCGGTGCGGTACTCAAATGCGTAATGTTCCGCAGTAAGGCTGTTAACCTGCGCTTTCAGCCGCAGAACGGCGATACTGTTGTTGCTGTAGGCCGTTTGGCAGTTTATGAACGCGACGGTGTTTATCAGCTTTATACCGATTTACTGCTGCAGCAAGGTGTGGGCGATTTGATGCAGGCTTACGAAAAGCTCAAGCAGAAGCTGGAGCGTGCCGGCCTGTTTGCGCCTGAGCGTAAACAGCAGCTGCCGCTGCATCCGCTTACTGTGGGAATTATTACTTCTCCTGCAGGTGCCGCTGTGCGTGATGTCATAACAGTGTCACGCAGGAGAAATCAGGGCATAAAGCTGTTGCTTTATCCCGTTAAGGTGCAGGGTGAGGGCGCTTCGGCGGAAATTGCTGCGGCGATTGAATTCTTTAACCGTAAAAAGCTGGCTGACGTCCTTATTGTAGGACGTGGCGGCGGTTCTATTGAGGATTTGTGGGCCTTTAACGAAGAAATTACCGTAAGAGCGGTGGCTGCCTCCAAAATTCCGGTAGTCAGCGCCGTAGGTCATGAAACAGATTTTACGCTGTGTGATTTTGCTGCCGACGTGAGGGCTGCGACACCGTCGCAGGCCGCGGAGCTGGTGGTGGCTGATGTTGAAGGCTATAAGCAACACGTTGCCTATCTGGAGCAGCGTGCGCGCAGCCTGCTGTCAGCATTGCTGACGCAGCAGCAGCGCAGATTGGATAATTTAGTTAATTCGTGGGCGTTGCGTGACCCGGAAAGGCTTTTTGCCGACCAGGCGCAGCGTCTTGATACTGCTTCGCGCAGACTGCGTGAGGCCTTAGAGCTGCATCTGCAGCAGGATGAGCATAAGCTGGCGCTGGCGGCAGCAAGGCTGGACAGCCTCAGTCCGCTGGCTGTTTTGGGACGAGGCTATTCTGTGAGCCAAAAATCCGATTATACGCTGGTAAGCAGTGTTGATGACCTCAGATGGGGCGACGAGCTGCTGACAACAGTAGCAGATGGTGTGATAACCTCGGTTGTGCAGCAGGTAGAAAGGCGGTAAAGGATGGCAACGAAAAAGATTGCAAAGAACATTAAGTTTGAAGATGCCTTAAGCGAGCTGGAAGCACAGGTACAGCTTCTGGAAAGCGGCGAGCTGCCTTTGGACAAGGCTCTGGAGGTGTTTAAATACGGTGTGGAGCTGAGCCGTGTCTGCAGCAGCAGACTGGAAACAGTGAAGCAGGAGGTTGAAAAAATCGTTGTTACCGACAGTAACGATGTTGGCTATAAATTAGAAGCATTCCAGGATTTGGAGGTAAAATAATGGATTTTAAAGCTTATTATGCTAACCAGCAAAAACTGGTAGAAAACTATTTGAAGAACAGAATTGCCAAAAAGGGTATTTCCAAGGTAGATGAAGCTATGGAATACAGCCTGATGGCAGGCGGTAAACGCATTCGTCCGATTCTGCTGATGGCTGCGGCAGAGGCTGTGGGCAGCAAGGGCTACAATTATTTGCCTGTGGCTTGCGGTCTGGAAATGATTCACACCTATTCTCTGATTCACGATGATTTGCCGTGCATGGATGACGATGATTATCGCCGCGGCCGTCTGACCAATCATAAGGTTTTTGGTGAGGCCATGGCAGTGCTTGCCGGTGACGGCCTGCTCACTTTGGCGTTTGAGGTAATGCTGGAGCAGAAGAATGTTGATCCTAAGGTTCTGATTGAAACTGTACGTGAAATGGCTATGTGTGCCGGTAACTTCGGCATGGTTGGCGGTCAAGGCCTTGATTTGGAATTTGAAGGCAAAAAGATTACGCCGGATGAGCTGCGCAAACTGCATGCGGGCAAGACCGGTGCGCTTTTTATTGCTGCCATCCGCGGCGGTGCGCATCTGGCCGGTGCTAATGACCAGCAGCTTTTGGCTCTTACCAAATTTGCTGATTTGCTGGGACTTGCCTTCCAGATTACCGACGATATCCTTGATGTCGAAGGTACTGAGGAGGAGCTTGGCAAGCCGGTAGGCAGCGATGCCAAGAACCACAAATCTACTTATGTAACACTGTACGGCCTGCAGGCAGCACACGAGCTGGCAGAAAAGACTGTGGCAGAGGCTTTGGAATGTCTGGAAATGTTTGGCGAGAATGCAGAGCCGTTACGTGAAATTACTCGCCTGATGACTGACAGAAAGAAGTAATTATGGCAGAGAATAAATTTTTAGATAAAATTAATTCACCGGCTGATGTCAAAAAGCTTTCCGTGCCGCAGCTGGAGCAGCTGGCTAAGGAAATCAGACAGCTTTTAATCAGCGTTATTTCGCACACCGGCGGCCATCTGGCGCCGAATCTGGGCGTAGTAGAGCTGACTTTAGCCTTGCATAAGGTTTTTAATACGCCGGAAGATAAGATTATTTTCGACGTAGGTCATCAGGCCTATATCCATAAAATTATTACCGGACGCAGGGAGCAATTTCCTACGCTGCGCCAATACGGCGGTCTTTCCGGCTTCCCTAAGCGCAGCGAAAGCGAGCACGATGCCTTCGGTACCGGTCATTCCAGTACGTCTATTTCTGCGGCATTGGGCATGGCCTGCGCCCGCGACCTGCAGGGAGAGGATTATAATGTTGTAGCTGTTATCGGCGACGGCTCCATGACCGGCGGCATGGCTTTTGAGGCGCTGAATAACGCCGGTATGCTGCATAAGAATATGATTGTTGTGCTCAACGATAACGAAATGTCTATTTCCAAAAACGTGGGCGCGATGAGTGAATATCTTTACCAGCTGCGTACAGGCGAAACCTATAATAAAATTAAAAATGATATTGAGGGCTGGCTCAAAAATATGGAATTCGGCAGTGATGTGCTGAAGGCTATCCGCCGCCTGAAGGGCAGCGTAAAGTACCTGATGGTGCCGACTTCTATTTTTGAAGAGCTTGGCTTTACTTATTTGGGACCGGTTGACGGACACGATCTGGATGGCTTGCTGGATGTACTGCAGGCTGCCAAAAAGATTGACGGACCGGTTATGGTACACGTGCTGACGAAAAAGGGCAAGGGCTATAAGCCTGCCGAGGAAAGCCCCAATAAGTTCCACGGTACCGGACCTTTTGATATTGCTACCGGCAAAAAGATTACTAATCCGAATGCACCCGTAAGCTATACCGAAGTTTTTGGTAAAACCTTGAGCAAGCTGGCTGATACCGACGATAAAATCGTGGGTATTACTGCTGCGATGCCTGACGGCACCGGCTTGAATATTTTTGCCGAGGCGCACAAGGACCATTTCTTTGACGTAGGTATTGCCGAGCAACATGCGGTGACTGCGGCTGCAGGTATGGCTGCTGCCGGAATGAAGCCTGTGGCAGCAATTTATTCTACCTTCATGCAGCGTGCTTATGACTCCATCATGCACGATATCTGCATGCAGAAGCTGCACGTAACGCTGTGTCTGGACCGTGCCGGTCTTGTCGGTGATGACGGCTATACGCATCATGGCGTTTTTGACTACGCTTATCTGCGCAGCATTCCCAACATGACCATTATGGCGCCAAAGGATGAGAATGAACTGCAGCACATGCTGAAAACAGCGCTGGATTTTGACGGACCTGTTTCCGTGCGTTATCCGCGCGGCAGCGGTGTGGGCGTTGCGCTGGATACGCAGTGGCAGGATTTGCCGATTGGTAAGGCAGAGGTGCTGCGTACAGGCAAGGATGTCTGCTTCTGGGCGATTGGCAGCATGGTGCAGACTGCTCTTGATGCAGCGGAGCTGCTGGAAGCGCAGGGAATCAGCGCAGGTGTTGTGAATATGCGTTTTGCCAAACCACTGGATGTTGAACTCTTGCGTGAGCATGCGCAAAGCTACGGCAAGATTATTACTCTGGAAGAAGGCGTACTGGCAGGCGGTGTCGGCAGCGCAATTCTTGAAGAGCTTAATGAAAATAAACTGTTGGAGCAGTGTGAAGTACGTTGCTTCGGCATTCCTGATGAATTTGTTATGCATGGCGACAAAAAGCTGCTGTTCCGTGATTTGGGACTGGATACGCCAACCATTGCTGCCAAGGCTGCAGCATTTGTAAAGGGTGAAGAAGAGTGAAAAAAGAAAGACTTGATGTTCTGTTAGTTAACCGCGGTATGTTTGAAAGCCGTGCCAAGGCGCAGGCTGCGGTTATGGCAGGACAGGTATTGGTCAATGAACAGAAAATAGATAAACCGGGTACACCGGTGGCACCGGAGGTTACTATCCGTCTTTTGGGTAACAAGCTGCCTTATGTAAGCCGCGGCGGCCTGAAGCTGGAGAAGGCTTTGCAGATTTTCCCCATCAGCGTAGAAGGCAAGGTTGTTGCTGATATCGGTGCTTCTACCGGCGGGTTTACCGACTGCGCGCTGCAGAACGGTGCGGCAAAGGTGTATGCGATTGACGTAGGCTACGGTCAGCTGGCGTGGAAGTTGCGCAACGATGAGCGTGTAGTGAACATGGAGCGCACCAACGTGCGTTATCTGGAAGCAGACAGCCTGCCCGAGCAGGTGGATGCTGCAACTATCGACGTAGCCTTTATTTCGCTGGATAAAATTTTGCCGGCGGTACACAAAATCCTCAAGCCCGAAGGCTTTGTAGTGGCTTTAATCAAGCCGCAGTTTGAAGCAGGCAAGGAAAATGTCGGCAAGAAGGGCGTTGTGCGTGACGCTGCAGTGCATGAACAGGTTATCAATAACGTTATCGGTTTCGCCAAGAGCGAAGGCTTCGGTATTGCCGGTCTGGATTTTTCTCCTATCAAGGGGCCGGAGGGCAATATTGAATATCTGCTGCACCTGACGCTGGGTGACGACGATGCCGTAAGTAGCGAGCAGGTAGCACAGCTTGTAGGCCGCAGTCATGGCGACTTAGATAAGAAAGCAGAAAAGACAGAGGCATGAGATGCAAAAGAAACGTTTAGGGATTTTCCCCAACCTTGGTAAAGAAAACGTCTGCATTGCTCTGCCGGAATTTATTCAGCTCTGCAAGGACTGGGGCCTTGAACCGGTGTTGCCTGTGGATGTGGCGCAGCAGTATGGCGTAAGCAGCTACAATAAAAGTGAGCCGCAGACGTTGAAAACGCTGGACTATGGTGTCAGCCTCGGCGGTGACGGTACACTGCTACAGATGGCGCGCCACCTTGCACCGCTCGATGTGCCTGCCTTCGGTATCAACTTCGGCAAGCTGGGATTTTTGGCAGAGATTGATTTGCAGGGTATGTATAAGGCTATCAGCCGTCTGGCACAGGGCAACTATACGCTGGAAAGCCGCAGTCTGCTGCAGGCCAGAGTTATCTGCGGCGATAAGCTGCTTGCTACGGCGCATGCGCTCAACGATTTAGTTTTGGCTAAGGGCATGTTCAGCAAGCTGGCGCATATGATGCTTTTTATTAACGGACGTTTATCAGGTAAATACGCAGCAGATGGCTTGATTATAGCAACGGCAACAGGTTCTACGGCATATTCACTGTCTGCAGGCGGACCGCTTGTTATGCCGGAGCTTGATGTCAGCGTCATTACTCCTGTCTGCGCACATTCGCTGACGAACAGAGCGCTTGTTATTCCTATGTCGGAAACAATAGAGCTCAGGCCGATTCCCGGCAGTGAGGAAATGCTGCTTTCGGCTGACGGCGAAAATGTTATCGAGGTGCCTAACGATACCAGTGTGCATATCGCCAAATCGCCTTATGAGATGAAGTTTGTAAGACTTACGCGACGCGATTATTATCAGACTTGGCAACAAAAATTAATGCGCAATTTATAGGAGGCGCACGATAAGGCACCATATACGTCATCCATAAATAAATACGTAAGGCATTACTATACATCATAACCTTTATAGAAGTATCATGATTATAGAAAAGTAAGGCATAGAATTATTTTGCTATTAGAGGTGATTGACTATGAAAATGACCAGACACGCTAAAATTAAAGAGATTATTGACAACAATAAAATTGAAACGCAGGAGGATTTGGCTTCCGCTTTACGTCATCAGGGCATTGATGTTACGCAGGCTACGGTTTCGCGTGATATCAAGGAACTGATGCTGGTCAAGGTGCCGGATGCCAACGGACATTATCACTATGCTTATCCGAAGGAGCACAGCTCGATGCTGACCATGGAGCGTTTGGAGCGTACCTTCAACGATTCTATCGTAAGTGTACGTGCTTCCGACAGCATGGTGGTAATCCGCACGCTGCCGGGCACAGCGCAGGCTGTTGCCTTTGCCGTAGACTACATGAAATGGCCGGAGATTCTTGGTTCTATTGCCGGTGATGACACCGTTTTCATTGCTCTGCCAAATAAAGAAGCTGTAATCACTCTGCTGGAACGCTTCAAGGATTACAGATAAGCGAGGCAAGGGATTATGCTGCAATCATTGCATGTTCACAATTTTGCACTGTTAGAGGACGCGCATGCTGATTTTACCCCCGGCTTCAATGTTTTTACAGGCGAAACCGGTGCCGGTAAATCTATTCTGATAGATGCCTTTGGCATGGTGCTTGGCGGGCGCTCTTCTGCCGATTATGTGCGCAGCGGTACTGACGGACTGTGGGTGCAGGCTGTTTTTGACGTGAGCGGTCAGCAGGAGATTAAAGCGCTGCTGGCGGAGCACGGTCTGGAGCCGGAGGAGGATTTATTTCTGAAGCGTCAGATAAGTGCTGCGGGCAAGAGCCGCGCTTTTATCAACGGCGTGCAGGTGCCTTTGGCTGTGCTGAAGGCTATCGGTGCACGTTTGGTTGATATTCACGGCCAGCACGAAAACCAGGCTTTGCTGAAGCCGGATGCGCCGCTGCATCTGACAGATGCCTTTGGCGGTCCGAAGCTGGCGCAGGCACTGCAGGAGTATAAGCAGCTTTACAGCGAGTATACTGCTGCAGTAAAGCATTTGAGCAGCCTGGAGCAGGAAAATGAGCAGCAGGATTTGCTGCTGGATCGTTACGCTTGGGAAATCAAGGAGATTTCGGACGCTGCCTTGAAGCCTGGCGAGGAAGATGGTCTGGAAGCGGAGGCACGCCTGCTGCAGAACAGTGAGCGCATTATGAAGGCTGTTGACAGCTCTTATCAGCAGCTTGATGAGGAGGACGCGATTCTTTCGCGTCTGGCGCGAGTGCGCGACCAGCTGCAGTATGCGGCACGCTACGACAGCCGTCTGACGCCGTTGGCAGAGTGTGCTGACAGCGCTTGGATCAGCTTGGACGATTGCCGCACGGAGCTGAGCGAATATATGGCAGGCAGTGAATTCAACGGTGAGCGTGCAGCGCAGGTACAGCAGCGCCTTGATATTATTTACCGTCTGCAGAAGAAGTACGGCGGCAGTACACAGTCGGCGTTGGAATATCTGCAGCAGACGCAGGAAAAGCTGGAACAGCTGCAACAGATTGCAAAGCTCTTAGAGCAGGCGCAGAAGGCGGTAGCGGAAGCGGTTGTGCGTTTGGGACGTGCTGCCGCAGTGCTGACGCAGTTGCGTGAAGCCAGCGCCAAGGTGTTGGCGCAGCGTATTACGCAGCATATCCGCGATTTGGCGATGCCTAACGGTGTGCTGCAGATAAAGTGCGGTCAGCTGGATAAGTTTATGCCGCTTGGCCGTGATGAGCTGAAATTTATTTTCAGTGCAAATATGGGCGAACCGCTGAATGATCTGGAAAAGGTAGCGAGCGGCGGCGAGCTGAGCCGTATTGCTTTGGCGGTTAAGACTGTGATGATGAACAGCGGCGATGTTGCTACGATGGTATTCGATGAGATTGATACCGGTGTCGGCGGTGTTACGGCGCAGAAGATGGCGGAAAAAATTGCTGCTATTTCCAGCGTCGGTCAGGTGCTGTGTATTACGCATCTGCCGCAGATTGCTGCCTTTGCGGATAATCACATCCATATCGAAAAGCAAAGTGCCGACGGACGCACGGTAACGCAGCTGACAACGCTTGATTATAACGGACGTCTGCAGGAGCTGGTGCGTATGACAGCAGGTGCTACTGCCAGCAGGGCGGCCTTCGAAAGTGCTACCGAGCTGCTGCAGGGTGCGGAGCAGATAAAAAGCAGCTTAAAGCGACTGCAGGAGGTATGAGGTAAGATGATGCTGAAAAAATTTCATGAGGCGGCTTTAGATGAAATATATGTACCGGGAAGCAATGAGGAGGTCTTTAGCGGCCGCCTGCTGAAGGTGCAGCGCGACCACGTAACGCTACCGAACGGTAATGATACAACGCGTGAATATATCCGTCATCCGGGCGCAGTGGCGATTGTACCAGTGCTGGCTGACGGAAGCGTGGTGCTGGTAAAGCAGTGCCGTTATCCGCTTGGTACATTGTTGTGGGAAATTCCCGCAGGTAAGCTTGACCATGGTCCGGAGGAGGACACATTGGAATGCGCAAAGCGTGAGCTGAGCGAGGAAACAGGCTATGACGCAGAGCATTGGGAGAAGCTGATCAGCATTGCAACTACGCCGGGATTTTCTGATGAAATTATCCATTTATATAAGGCCTGGGGACTGCAAAAGTTTGCCCAGCATACCGATGAGGACGAATTCATCGGCGTGCAGGCCTTTTCTCCCGCAGAGCTGCGTCGCATGGTTGCGGACGGCGAGCTGTACGATGCCAAAACCCTGTGCGCTCTTTACGCTGCTAAGGTAATTTGAAAAAGTCAATCATATTAGTTATTTGAGGCTGCTGAGAAGGCAGCCTCTTTTTTCGCACAGCCTTGTCAAGTGGGCAGCATTTCTTTATAATAGAAAGTAAGTGTTTAATAAATTTCTATGAGGGAGTCAATGATACAGATGAAAAAAATGCAATACGTGCTTGCTTCGCTGCTGGCGGCAAGCGTTTTTACAACTGCAGCTGAGGCTGCCAATTTTAATAATGAAGTAAAAACCCAGCAGGGTGTTGTTGCCGGTGCTTATGATGATAAGCATCAGGTTGTACAATGGCTGGGTGTTCCGTATGCGCAGCAGCCGACGGGCGCTGACCGTTGGCGTGAGGCGCAGCAGGCTAAAAAGCATAAAGGAATTATGGACTGCACCAAGGCTGCTCCGGCGAATATCCAATATAATGGTAAAAAGGTGCTCGGTCAGGAGGGCGTGCTGACGCTTGATATTGTGCGCCCTGATACGCAGGAAAAGAATCTGCCTGTACTGGTTTATATCCACGGCGGCAATAACCAGGCCAGCAACAGCCATCTGATGGAGGGCAACAAGCTGGCGCAGGAAGGCAACATGGTTTATGTTTCCGTACAGTATCGCCTGGGACTTTTTGGCTTTAATAATCTGCCTGCTCTGGCAGATGGCAACAAGAAGGAACAGAGCGGTAACTTCGGCTTCCTTGACCAGGCTGCAGCCTTGGACTGGGTACGCGAAAATATCAAGGAGTTCGGTGGTGACGCCAAGAATATTACTGTTTCCGGTTTTTCCGCCGGTGGACGTGGTGTTATGGCGATGCTGATTTCGCCTGTTTTCAAAAATAAATTTGATAAGGCTATTTCCTTCAGCGGCGGTCTGACTGTTGCCGATGCTGACAAGAGCAGGAAAACTATCGCGCAGAAATTAGCGCCGATGGTGGTAGAGGACGGTAAACAGAATAATCTGATTAACGCCGAAAACTGGCTGCTTAGTGACAACGGCAAGGATAAAAAGGCCGTGCGTCAATATCTGCAGGCAATGCCGGCAGAGCGTCTGGCGCCGGTGATGGCAGGCGCTGTCATCCGCATGAGCGCATTTCCGCATCTTTACGGCGATGGAGAGGTGCTGCCGGTAGAAGGCTTTGCTACGAAGCATTATTACAGCGTACCGCTGCTGATGCTGGCAAGTGCTGACGAGTTCAGCTCCTTTGCTGCGCGCGATCCTTTCTTCAAGGATCGTCTTGGCTTAATCAACAACGATTATAAGACTACGAGTGAATTTAAATTTGCCAATAAATACGGCAGTGCTTTGTATGGCTTCTTCAACGGCCAGCAGTCTGCTGAGGTTTTGTATCCGCATTATAAGGCAGATATGTATGTCTGCAGCTTTGCTTTTGCTCATACTGCTGACGTTGTCGGCAAGGAATATATGGTGCGTAACGGTGCGTTGCATGGCATCTTCCAGCCCTTCCTGACGGATCAGGGCTACGGCTATACCAAAAATACCGATGCCTTTGAGCAGGCAGGCTCCAAGGAACTGAGCAAAGCATTTATTGCTTCGATTGCAGCCTTTGTGCGTACCGGTAATCCTAATACTCCGGCTTTGGGAACAACGTGGCAGGCATGGAATCCCACCTACTGTCCGGAGCTTGTATGGGATGCCAACCGTCAGCATGCACGCATCAGCAGTATCAACAGCAGAGTAAGCTATGCCGGCATTTTGGCAGAGATGGCTAATGACAAGAGCATCAATGAGCAAAGCAAAAATTATATCATTCATAATGTGCTGAACGGACGCTGGTTCAGTGACGAGCTGGATGCTCAATACGGCAATCCCAGCCTGTGGCCTAAATAAGCAGTTTTATAAGGAGCTGATTGATAATGACAGAAGAAAAAAATACTACTCCGCTTCATGGCAGCAATGTTGCCAGAGAGCAGATTCCGGCAGCCTGCAAATGGCATGTAAGCGATATATATGCCGGTGAAAATGATTGGCAGGCGGCCTGCGAAGAATATAAGAGCAAGCTGCCGCAGCTGCAGGCTATGCAGGGCCAACTGAATACTGCAGCCGCAGTCTGTGCAGCCTTAAAGTTGCAGGAAGAGTTGGCAAAGCTGCTGGATAAGATTTACGCTTACGCACGCTTGCAGCAGGATGCGGATAATACGGATCAGAAGCTGCAGGCGCTCGCAGGCGAGGCCGAAGGCATGGCGGCAGCTTTCAGTAACGCTAACGCCTTTGTAGAGCCGGAAATGCTGGCCTTAGGCAAGGAAAAGCTGTTGCAGATGCTGGACGAAGAGCCTGCATTGGCAGAATACCGTTTTTATATTGAGAATATGGTTCGTTTATCAGACCATGTTTTGTCTGCAGATAAAGAGGCTGTTTTTGCGCAAAGCCATTTGGCAACAGGTACTGCAGCAGCGGCCTTCCGCGCACTTGTGAGTGCCGATATGCAGTTCCCGGAAATTACCGACGGACAGGGCAACAAGACTAGCGTCAGCGAAGGCTGCTATCTGCTGAATATGACCTCTCCTGACCGTGTACTGCGTAAAAATTCCTTTACCAGCCTGATGAATACCTATCATCAATACCGCAATACGCTAGCAGCAACACTCACAGGCTCTGCACGCACCGGTTATTTTTATGCTACCGTGCATAACTATAAAGATACATTGGAAGCAGCGTTGGCAGAGGATAATATTCCGTCCAGTCTTTACGACGGACTGATTGATACCGTGCATGATAATTTTGCCCCTCTGCATGAATACATCCAATTAAAGAAGGATGTACTTGGCGTAGATGAATTCCATTATTACGATATGTATATGCCTATTTCCACCGCAGGTGATAGCTTTGCCTGCAGCTTCCCGGAGGCCTGCGCTAAGGTTGAGGAGGCACTTGCTCCGTTAGGTAAGGAATATCTGACGGCACTCCACAAAGGCATGACCGAAGGCTGGATTGACGTTTACGAAAACAAGGGCAAGCGCTCCGGCGCATATTCCTGGGGTGTGTACGGCGTGCATCCCTTTGTGCTGCTCAATTATCAGCCGCGCTATAACAGCATTTCTACCATTGCGCATGAAATGGGCCATGCTATGCACAGCTATTTCAGCAGTCAGGCACAAAGCTACGTTAATTCGGAATATACGATTTTCTGCGCTGAGGTTGCGTCCACAACGAACGAAAACCTATTGCTGGAGCATACATTGAAGCATGCTACGGCAGAGCAGAAGATTTATCTTTTGAACCAGTTCCTTGAGGCAGTACGCACAACGGTTTACAGACAGGTGCAGTTTGCTGAATTCGAAAGATATATTCACGGCGAAATCACTGCAGGCCGTTCCCTGCAGGCTGAAAAGCTGGAGGAATACTGGCTGCAGAGCAACAGGGATTACTATGGCCCGGCGCTGACTGTGGACAAGGAATTGGCAAGCGAATGGTCCCGTATACCGCATTTCTATACGCCGTTTTATGTGTACAAGTATGCAACAGGCTACAGTGCAGCGACAGCCTTCGCCAACGCAATTTTAAGCGGCGAAGCGGGAGCGGTGGAAAAATATCTGGGCTTCCTGCATGCGGGCGGCAGCGATTATTCGCTGAACATCCTGAAGAACGCCGGCGTGGATTTGAATACGCCGCAGCCTGTAACGGTAACGCTGCAGAGGTTTGCTGCTAAGCTCAAGGAGCTGAAGGCGCTGTTGGGAAAGTAACCACTCTATAAGAATTTTTAAATAAGGCTATTGACAAAGCTTTAAGAAACGAGTATAATTACTATTGTTCCGAGTGATTGGAACTTATGCCGAAGTGGCGGAATTGGCAGACGCACTTGACTCAAAATCAAGCGGGTTCACGCTCGTGCCGGTTCGAGTCCGGCCTTCGGCACCAGTAAATTTAGGCTCTACAATTTCGGTTGTAGAGCTTTTTCTGTATTTGTGGTTAAAAATTTGAGGAGCAAAGAAATGCAAGTAGTATTAAGCGCAATTAACAGTAAATATATCCATACCGGCCTTGGTCTGCGCTATGTCGGCGAATATGCTAAAGCGCAGGGGCATGAGGTAACATTAATAGAAGAAACAATCAATACCCCAATTCTGGCGGTGCTGGAAAAAATAATGGCAGTACCGGCACAGGTCTACGGCTTTTCGGTACATATCTGGAACAAGCCATTCGTATTCAAGCTTATTCGCATGCTGCGCAAACTGCGTCCGCAAGCAGCAATCGTTATTGGCGGACCTGAGGTAGCGTTTGACGCGGAGAGAATTTTTACGGAGCTGCCGCAGGCAGACTATATCGTGCAGGGAGAGGGTGAGCTGGCATTCAGCGAGCTGCTGGAGTATTTGGCTGGCAGTGGCTCTGTCCCTCAGCATATTGCGTATCGCGAAGGGGAGCAGGTGAACCTGAATGGAGGCATTACCGTAATAGATGATATGTCACTGCTGCCGTTCCCGTATCCTGATCTGGAAAAAATGCTGGCAGAGCATAAAATAGTTTATTACGAATGCACGCGTGGCTGCCCGTTTAATTGCGCGTATTGCCTGTCCGGTATATCGCGCTCTGTGCGCAAGCGTCCGCTGGAGCTTGTGCTGCGCGATTTGGACCGATTTATTGCTGCAGGTGTGCCTTTGGTGAAATTCGTAGACCGTACTTACAATCTGGATGAAAAATACTTTCTGCCGATGATGCGACATCTGGCGCAGGCTGATACAAATGCAACCTTCCATTTTGAAATCAAGGCTGATATACTGTCAGAGCACGTTATGGATTTCCTGGCGACTGTTCCGAAGGGACGCTTTCAGTTGGAAATCGGCATTCAGAGCACGCATCAGCCAACATTAAAAGCTATCAACAGGCAGGATAACTGGGAAAAGCTGTCTGCTAATATCAAACGTCTGCTGTCCTTCGGTAATATGCATATCCATGTTGATTTGATTGCAGGCTTACCTTATGAAGATTTGCCGACATTTGCCAAATCCTTTGATGATGTTTACGGTTTGGGTGCGGATATGCTGCAGCTTGGCTTTTTAAAGGTATTGCCGGGTACGCAGATGCGCAGGGAAACAGAGCAGCACGATTTGCGTTATATGGACGAACCGCCATATGAAATTTTAGCGACTAAGTATATGCCATATGAGGATATGCTGTATTTGAAGCACTTGGATAATATTCTGGACCAGACGGCCAACAGCGGTGGCTTTAAATATACGCTGAGGGCATTGCTGCGTGCTTCCGGCATGACAGCCTTTGCCTTTTACAGACAGCTGACGCAGTGGTGGGTGAAGGCAGGCTTCTATCCGCAGACACATAACGCCAAGGGTGTAGCAGCTATCTTAAAGCAGTTTATAGAAGAAAATTATGTAGAGCAACAAACGGAATTGCTGGAGATTCTGCGTTTTGACGTGTTCTGCGAGATACCGCAATGGCGTCCGGAGTGGCTGAAGTGGCAGACGGAGGCAATTTTTGATATAGTTTCTGTTTTTTGGCGTGATGAGGAAAAGGTGCGCCGATATATTCCTGCATATAAATTCAGCAGCTGGCGCCAAATTCACAAGCTTTATCCGATTGAATTGTTTAAAGCTGATTGGGAAACCGGTAATGCAGAAGAAATTTTTGTGATGCTGGATAACAGCGGCGAGCAGCAGAAGCTGATTAAGCTGCCGATTGAAGTAAAATAGAATGGTATTAGTACAATAAAAAAAGAGCTGACGAGAGAAAAAATTCTTGCGTCAGCTCGATTTTTTTGGAGAAATTTACGCAGATTTTGCCGTTTTTCGGTAGAAATTTTAACTTTTTTTGAGATTTTTTGAAGAAATTTTAGGTGCTTTAAAGCGTGTATACATGATGCTTCTTTTGAATACTGAGCCACGTGTATCACGAAAAAATGTTAAAAAAGTAACAAAAAAGGTGTTGACATAATGCAGGTCACATGGTATTATATACAAGTCGACGCGATACGGCAACAAAACAAAAGCCAAAATCGCT
>ERZ1034952.19-NODE-19-length-131025-cov-22.521348_pt1 | contig 131025 bp, 112 predicted proteins | sample MGYA00520625_ERZ1034952 | MGnify/ENA primary metagenome ERZ1034952 (study PRJEB33766, sample SAMN09781773) | gut metagenome | biome: gut microbiome | host: Homo sapiens | place: Madagascar | study: EMG produced TPA metagenomics assembly of the PRJNA485056 data...
CACTCATTGATTTTTACCTCCAAAAAATAGCTTTAAAATACTTCATGCTTTAGCAGCGCAATAAACAGATAGATACCGCAGCCTGCCGCAGCACCTACGGCCGGCATCAAAGACGGTACGATAGCGTTGCCATGCAAAAAGGTCAGGCTGAACAGCATCATGCAGAAATATCCCTGCATGGTCTGCAGACGCTTCGGCAACAGACGCTTACCGTTTTTGTCGCCCTTAGACTTCACATAATCTGCCACGCGGATTTCCGGCAGGAAAAGGATGAAGGCCAGTGCCATGATAATAATATTACTCATGGACAACTCATTGGCAACAGTATCATACTTCGCAAAAAGCAAGCAAGCCAGAGAAATACCTGCCAGATAAAGGCTACGGAAATAGCCTGCCTGAATTTGGCTTTCCAGAATATAGGCAGCACCGGTCAGCAGCGGGAATACCCACAAGCCCTGCAGTCCGAGCCAGGCAGCACTGCCAATCATAATAATGTTATCAATCAGACGATGTCTGTCACCGGAGCTGCGGTTCAGCATACGCAGGATAAAAAGCAGCCACAGCATCACAAGGATATTGCCCTCGCCCATAAAATAAGTTGCTATCAGCGTCAGACCGCCGCCGATGAAACCGCCGAGCTGACGGTCAGGATCAAGCTCCAGAGCCAGCATGTAGCTGAAGAGGAAGGATAAAGCATAGCCCAAAGCACTTACAACAGCAGCACCGGAATCCATACCGGTAGAGCATTTCCACAGCGTTACCACAACGGAAATAGCAACAGCGCACATCATCGCAATACGCACCGGCTTTTTATCAAAGTCAATCGGGCGTCCCAGGCCAAGATACTCGCTTACACCTGTAGGATCGTAAGCGGCAGGCTGATCACCTGCATATTTATTACTTTTTTTCGACATATCATCACACCTTATCTGTAAGATTTTAACTATTTTATTATACCACAAGTGCAGTGTCTAGTCATTATGTAAAACATATAAAGGTTGGCAGAAAATCAGAATATAGCAAAAAAGTTTCCCCGACGTAAATTAAATACGCGGGGAAAGCTTTCAACTCATTATGAAATTTTTATCAGAAGGTTTCTGCCAGCTCCGCCAGTGTCAAAGCAAAGGCTGTCGTTCTGGGAACTGCGGTGTTCAAATCTACAGATTCATGGTCGGTATGCTCATCATAGTTTTCTACACCCAAAGCATCCAGTGTCGGTACGAACTTCGCTGTGCGGTTACCATCGGTCAGACCGCCTGCTACCCATTCGTTCACCTCAGCGCCGTATTCCTCTTTGACGATGCGCTTATATACATCAACCATCTTCTGCGCCTGTGCGGTTTTCTGCATCGGTCCGGTAACAATACCGCCGGTAATTTTAATGCTGGTGCCGGGGATAACAACCTTATCTGCCAACGCCTTAACCTCAGCATCAATACGCTGCTGCTCTTCAATCGTAAAGCAACGGATATTTACCTCGCAGAAGGCATCGCCCGGAATAACGCTGATTTTATCGTTGGTAGAACCGATTACGCCAACATTGACAGTATTCTGCGGAATAAACTGGCCTGCATCAACAATTCCGCGCGCCTTCAGCGCTGCTGCCGTATAATCCTCCGGATTTCCCGGCATGGGGCTGGCAAGCTTCTGCAGCTCGGTAATCGTGTATGCCAGCTGGTGAATAGCGTTAGCGCAGGATTGGGATGCGTTGCCGTGATGTCCACCCTTACCGGTAACCTCAACGCGATATTTGGCATTGCCCTTGCGCTGGGTAACAATACCCCAGTTCGGACGGGCAACGTCCATGATAATCGCAAAATCAGACTGCTGCGACAGCTCTGCCACAATATCCTCGGCGGTCTTGCTGCCGCCTTCCTCTTCGCCGTTGGTGTAATAAATAATTTCCTTAAAATTATCAAAGCCTGCAGCCTTCAAAGCCTCCAAGCCATATATAACCTCTACAACCGTAGCCTTGTCATCACCCACACCCGGTCCCCAGGCAAAGTTGTTTTCGTCAACACGGAACGGACGGCGTGCAGCTTCACCCTTTTTAAATACTGTATCAACATGGGCAACAAGCAGAATCGTGTATTTGCCTGTTCCCTTTAAGCGGGAAATAAGGTGGCAGGCTCTGTCATTATATCTGAACTCCGTAGTAGCACCGATAGCTGTCATTTTTTCAGCAACAAATTTATTTGCTGCCTCTGTACCTTCTCTGTCACCATTACCGGAATCAATATTCGTCAAGGCTTCCAAATCCTTCACATAATCCTCATAATGCTCGGCAATATACTTTTTTACGGCTTCTCTCATTTTATTACCCCTTTCGTATTTGGAATCATATTTATATTTATTCGTTAGAGCGGGTAAAAAATCCTGCCACGGGAGATTTTTTTAAGTTGATAAAGTGAAAAGCAACAGCCATTGCTGACTGTTGCTTTGCCAAACTTTATATATTTTTCAGTGAGTGCCGTCTACGATGGTAATGCCTGCTTCCTGCAGTTCATCAATAATCGCTTTAATCTTGGGACAGAGATGCTTTTCGCCATTGTCATCCTTTTTGTGCGTGCAGTGGCTGATATGCAGAGCATCCAGCTCCAAAGCCTTCATACGCTCTATCTTCTTGCGGATACCCTCCTGGTTTTCCAGCATGGAATCACCACAGCCGTTACAGGTCCACATCGCCATCAGACGCAGCTCCTCATCACCATATTGGGCAAAGGCTTTATCCTTTTCATAAAAAGCACGCAGGCAGCCTGCTCCCGCACAGGAAGCAGAGGTTTTCAGGCAGCGCAGAATTGCTATTTTCTTCATAATATATTCCTCCAAAAAATAACTTACAGGCATTTTCAGCCTTACTGTTGATTTGATTTTATCATTATTGAGGAGGGTTGGCAAGCAAGCATTGCTTAACATACTTTAACGTTCCTAACAAATCACTGCCTGGAGCTACTATCTGCTTATAAGCTATAGGATAAACCTGCCCACTCGCTACTGCCGGTAAATGCTTATACAGAGGATTATGCAGTTGTGCTAGCGCTGCTTGTTTCTGCTGCTCCCCGCCATGATAGACAACAAAGATTTTAGCAGCCTGCATTTCCATCAGTTCTTCCTGACTGATAAAGGGAGCACTGTAACTCGCTAACGAACACCCATAATGACGAATTATATCTCCGCATAAAAGGTCATTACCAAAGACTTCTATATTACCATTGAGAAATTCTACAAAAAGAACTTTTTGTGCCGGTATTTTCTCAGCAGCCTGCAATTCTGAATCAATCTTTTGGATTATATCCTGCGCCTGCTGCTGCCTTCCTAGTGCAAGTCCCATATTGCTGATAAACCTTTTCTCACTGGCAATTGTACAGGCAGGGAATCTTCCCTTCGCCGGCACGGGGCCTGACGCATCCTGAATGTATGCTGGTATTCCCTTAGCTATCCAACTTGACGTATCACCTAATTGATTATCTGCAAAATACCTGCGCCACCCAAGAATAAAATCCGGTTGTAGTGCTACAGCAGCCTCCAGCTGCAGAGGCTGCGTATAAATTCTAGCATTTGGCAAAAGAGCTTGCAGACGTCCTTTATCTTCAGCTTCCGTCAGAACAGCTGCTGTAATTTTATCACCAGCACCCAAAGCCACTAAGGTTTCAACTCCGCTATTACCGCACACTAAAATACGTTGCGGTACTTGTTTAAATATAACCTTCTGTTCATCTCCAAAAAAATTATAATTGTTTACACTAATATTTTGCCGGTCGCTACTTTTATCTTGCTGAGGTCCGCAAGCTACGCATCCCAAACAGCATAGTAACAAACAAAAACACCATAATAATTTCTTCATAAGCTTAGAAATTATAATTCAATCCTACCAAGAATGTTCTTCCTTGTGTGTAATACAAACCATCAGGATCAGTCAAATCTCTACGATTAAAGATATTATTAATATCCAGTGTCAATGTTGCGTTAGCGAAAACCTCATGGCCGACATGCAGATTAGAAAGCAGAATCGGCTTCACATCTGTTTGCTTGCTGTTGTTTACACGACCACCCATATAGCTCAGATTTAAAGATGCATTAGTCTTATCGTGCTGATAATCAATCGATGTCATCACCTGATACTTGCCCAATACATCCTTCCACGGTGCTGTATTTGTTGTTTTGTTTTGCGGTTTGCTATAAATACCGCCAACAGTCCAAGTAAGATTTTCATCAAGCTGATTGGTGTAGCTTAATTCTATACCAGTATTTTTATATTTGGCAGCATTGTAGGACTGAGAAAGACCATTAACCTTTCTGCTTGTAATCTGATCATCTAAGTCAATATGAAAAACTGCAGCCTTAAACTGCTCTTTACCATTATCATGCTTATAACCAGCCTCATAATTCCAGCCATATTCTGGTTTCAAATAAGGGTTTTGCAATATTACACCGCTGGAATAATACAGCTGGCGGAATGTAGGCATTCTAAAAGAACGTCCGACATTTGCATAAAGTGAATTTTCCTTATCAATCTTTGTTAAAATCTGCAATTGCGGTAAGAATGCATTATAATTACCCGCATCAGAACGGATTAAGTCTTCACGCATACTTAAAACAACATCAGTTGCATCACTCAGCTTACGGTCATATTGTCCATAGAAGGAATAACCATTTAAGCTATAGCTGCCAAAGCGTGCATAAGGTTTAAGCGCACTGCTGCTATTGCCAAACGAAGCAAATTTTTGATTTTCATCTACATAAAGTTCGCGTTTTGTATTAAATCCAAGCAAAACCTTGTCTTTATCATTTTGCCAAACCTTTTTAAAATCAGCACCATAGTTTTTATGGTCACTACGCTCCCATTCCAGATTATCAGGTCTTACAATATAATAATCTGGATTGCGGATAATACGCTCATTATAGTACGCTGTAGCATCAAAACCATTTTGGTCATTAAAATGCAGTTGCGCAAAATGCTCACGATCATCATAATCAAAATGCTGCAATTTGCTATTATCATCACCAAGGTAATCGATAGTATACTTTTTCTTGTCAAACATGTAATTTAAGCTTAATTTATCATCAAACTTATAGTTTACACCAATGTGATCCTTCTTACTATCACCGAAGCCTATATAATAAGGCACTCTTACACCATTGATTGTCTTTGTTCCTTGATTTTGAGATAAAATACCTGTTTCGCCCATTTCATTTCGGCCCAAAGTAATACCTAACTTACCTGCGCCAATTGTCGCACTATAATCACGCTGACCTTTGTTGCCAGCAGCAATATGAAGGCTGTTTTTATATTCAGATTTAGTTATTACATTGATTACGCCGCCATATGCTTCACTGCCATAAAGCACGGCGCCGCCGCCTTTAACTACTTCTACCTTTTCTACAGCTTCCAAATTCAACATATCCAAATGGCTTACATTATTAAAACTTGCAGGTACGCCATTAATCAAAACTAAAGTTCCGCCTTTAATGCCACGCAGACTCAAGGTGCTGTTACCGGTAATAAAGCTTTGGTCATGCGGTCCCATCTGAGTAAAATATACGCCAGCAGTATACTTCAGTGCGTTAGCTACATCGCTTGCGCCTGTCTTCTTCAATTCCTCGCCAGAATAAACAGTTACATCAGCAGGTGTTTCCAAATTAGATTTTTCGTAACCCAAAGCAGTAACATTCATGCCAGGCAAGCTGTATTCCTGCAAAGCTTCTGTTTGTGCTGCAGCATTTCCAGTTGCCAATATACTTAATCCAAGTAACAAATTTAGGGGAATCATTCTTTTCATCATAGTTCATTCGCTCCTTTACTAAATCATACTCCAAAAACTAATGCAAAGCATTACGATAAAGATTATATAATTACTTGCTTTAAACTGCAATGATTAACAGCAAATTCATGGACTCTTTTTTCGAAAAGAAAAACCGACTTAAAGCGTTATTCTAAGCCGGTTTTATCATTCAACTCATAAGTAGAATATAATAAGAAATCTAAATCACGTCTAACTATATTCTACTTACGTTTAGATTTACTTCAAGTAAAACAAAGATACCAACCTGACTTCCTTAGTCCGTGCTGCATATCCTAAAGCTCTATCAGTAAAACCTCGTCGCGAAAAAACAATATAATAATTACTGCGACCTGTTATGTCAGCATATTCTCCTTGTAACTGTTTTATTAACGGAACATCAACCTTACTTTTTTCCCATACGCATTGCATAAAACCCGCACTATTTTTATCATAAGCAATCAAACGGATCTGTTCTACTGCGCAATTATCTTTTGGCCAAAGATAACCAAATTGCATAAATTTATGAAAATCACCACGTTCGCGCAGTGTAAAACAATATTGTCGACATATTTCTAAAAAAAGCACCTTTGCGTAATCGTCCAAAGCAGGTAATACCTTAGTACGTAATAAATAGTTTCCGCACCCCATAGCTATACTGCTTAAAAATGGATAAACAAAGCGATACCAAAAAGTCAGCATAGAATCAGCTAATATATAACACGTCGTTTTTTGCTGCTTACCAAGCTTTGCTTCTACAAGCGGTACAAGCTTTTTCAATAACCCTTTTTCTACAAGTACGCCAACATACTTTGAAGTCTTATTATCAGGCATGCCTACTGCTTCCGCTATCTCCTTCATATGTATTGCGCCACAGGCAACTGAGCATAATATTGCATGATAAATGTGCGGCTGACGAAAATGCAATGCTAGAATCTGTTCGGCAACATGCAGTAACGAAGCTGTGGGCTTAAAGAATAAATTATACAGATTATCCTTAAAGCTTAGCGTACTGTCTATAAGCTGCAAATAGGCTGGTTTTCCTCCAGTTACTCCATAAAGCAACACTTTTTCTTCATTGCTAAATGGAATTAAGCAAGGCAAAACATCTTCATAATTTAATGACTGCAAAAATATTTTAGCTGGCGGCAATTTGCTTTTTCCTAATAAATGTAATACATAGTCACATTCTCTGCCGCTAAATACCAGCAAAAGTCTTAATTTTTCTGCCTCAGTCTGCAGGCATGCAATTATTTCAGGCAACAGCTCACTAAAACTGTTTTCCAGTTCCTGCACATCGTCTATCAATAATACTATCTTTTCTCCCTTAGCCTTTTTATAAATTAACTTAAGTATATCCTGCCAATAGCCACTGCTGCATTGAACAATGCCTTGCGCTGACAGCTCTGTGTAAAAGGCTGCTTTATTGGCATTATTAGTACTTGCGCGTACACAAAAATATGCTTTATGCTTGCGTCTAGCAAATTCTTGCAGTAACGCTGTTTTGCCAATTCCGGCATCGCCAGTCAAACATACGCAGTTCAATTCATTACTGTTATAAAGTTTTTCTAATATAGCAAGTTCCTTTTTTCGCCCAATAAACATGAAAATGCACCAACTCTACTCATAAGTTGCTTATATTATAACATTAAGCGTCTTAATCGTAAATTGGTGCATTCTACAACTTTTTCTTATTTTTCCTGCAGCTTGGCAACAGTTTCTTCCGGCATCTGCATAGCCTCAGCAACATCAGCTACACTCATGCCTTTAGCCAGTAGGCGTTTGGCAATAGCTTCGTTCATGCTTCCCTGTTCCTGCAGTTCATGCAGATAGCTGGCGCGGATTGCCATAGCATCCTTTTCGACAGTAATTTTATCCCCGGCAACCTGTTGAGCAATTTCATGGCAGATTTCATCCTTCAGCTTTTGGTAATGACCGTCAAGAATACGGGTATCTGCAGGTGTGTGATTAACATAGCTGGCTCTGATAGGCATTTCATCATTCTCATTAACACTTTTATTGTGTAAAAGATATGCACCCAACTCATGCAAAACCTCATCCTTTAAAGCTTGATAATGAGTATCTATAATATTATAATCATCCAGATTATGATTCACGAAGCTGGACCTTATCGGCATTTCTGCATTTTCTGTATCCAGCTTGCTGCCAAGCAGACGCTCAACTATTCCTTTACGAATCTCATTTTTCACTTCTTGTTGATTTTTGTTAAACTCTTCAGCCATAATATAAGCCCCCTTTTAACGTCAGCAGCTATAAGAACTGCTTTTGCGCCCTAAAACAACATTATTCAAAGCAATTAAGTATCTATATCATTTAATTGCTTTTTTCATTCGCTATTTTATCACTATTCCTAATTGATTGCAAGAAAATTTAGGAATATATCTTTGTTATTTATAAAACATGAAGTCATCGGCGTATCTCACAAATATGTGTCTTAGCTTTTCTAATTCCTTATCCGATTCATTAAACATGACGTTACTTAGCAGAGGACTCAGCGTTTCTTCCTACAGTGCGCCCATGCGGGGCGCACACGCCAAAAAGAGGACGGTGCGCACCGTCCTCTTTTCATTTATGCATATGCGTTTTTTTGCTTTTCAGCGGATTGACGTAAAGTCAAATTAGAAAGTGAATACCAGTTGGCTCCACAGAGTCTTGAGATCATTGCTGTTCCATTTATCTTCCAGGTCATAGTATTCAACAGCACCAACGATGTTCTTAGCGAAGGTGTAGTTAGCGCCTACCATGTAGCCTTTAAAGCCATGAGTGCCGTATTCGCCGTTCATGGTGTGAGCAACAACGGTGGAACGAGCTTGGTCATAGTAGTTAGCATAGATGCCGAAGGAACCTGCTTTAGCAGCTTTAGCACCAGCATAGGACAGACCTACAACGATTGCATCATCGTCGTCAGTTACATATTTTTCGCTGGATTTCATGTAGTTAGCGGACAGTTTCAGATCTTTAGCAACATCAAATGCTACGCCAACATTCCAGATTTTGTTGTCATCAAGGTCAACGCTTTCAACCAATTTAGCTTTATCGTTAACGTATTCGTAACCGTTAAGAGCAGCATCTTGGAATACAGTGTAACCAGCGGTTGCAGCTACAACGCCGAATTTAGCGTCAACTTTTGCACCATATACATTGTCATATTCTACTTCAAGTTTGTCAATTTTAGGTGTATCAGCCAAAACTTTAACTTGGTTGGTCGGTTTAGCATAAAAACCGGTTACTTTAACGTCTTTGCCATAGGAAGCAACGATGCCATCAGCACGGGTATCGTACAGGTTACCAGCAACCAGGTTCAACGGCAGACGACCAGCTTCAACAGCTACGCCACCAATTTTACCATCAACATAAGCACGTTGGAATTTGGTGTCTTCATCGCCAGCATTGTTGGTGAAGTCTTGGTTGTTTTCCAGCATACCGGTGTAGGACCAGTCATCGTTTACTTGGCCTTTTACCCAGATACGGGAACGCAGTTTGTTGGAGAAGCCATCAATGTCGCCATCTTTTTCAGCATAGCTGTAACGAATGTTACCGGTGATTTTAACATTGTCAGCTTTTTTCTCCAGGTTAGCAACGCGAACGCCCAGGTTGTCCAGTTCGTCAGCGAATTCAGCAGCCAGTTTGTCAACGTTAGCGCCTTTTGCCATTGCTTTAGCAACGATTTGAGCCATTTCATAACGGGTCATCAGTTTGTCGCCACCGAAGGTGGAGTCGCCGTAGCCTTCGATTACGCCAGCAGCAGCCAGTTTGTTGATGCTGTCATAAGCCCAGTGGCCAGCAGGAACGTCAGAGAACGGGTTAGCAGCGTAAGCGGAAGCGGTTACGCCAAGAGCCATTGCCATTGCGAGAACTAAAGATTTTTTCATTTTCTTTTCCTCCCTTAGGAAATCCGGCAGTATAGTCGACTGCCATTTTTTATTTTTACAAATCACCCTAAGGGAAACTTCAGTAAAGTCTGTGCAAGAGTTGCCTTGTTTCCTCTGTACTTCTTTACCGCTATTCACCGCGGGCAATTTATAAACGTATTCAACACAGCAAGAGGAGGAAATGCAGATTGCAAAATCCTTAGTACTGTTATAAAGCGATCTGCAAACTCTTGCTGTTGAATTCATTATAATACAGTTGCCCCCCCCCGTCAAGACTTATTGTCTGAAAAATTTTCAAATTCACTGCACTTGACGGGCACGGGGAGAATAAAAACAAGAAATTCATTTGCTTCTCTAAACTCGCAAATGTTTCTATTGAAAAAAGCTGCAGACAGAAACTCTACCCGCAGCATAACAACTATATTAATCTCACTTTGCTCTTGAATTGATTACGTCAACAACAACAGTGCCATACAGGCCCTTTGCATCATAGAACTTGATTTTCCCCTGCTGCACATGGCGCTGCTTCAACTGCTCCGGCGAAAAATACAGCTCCGCACTCACTGACATCTGTCCCTTGTACTGCTTTATCATCTCATCAGGCGCCAGCTTTTTCCACAAGCCTTTTTTGCTGCTGCGCGACAGCAACATCTGCAGACCTTCGCCCTCGCAGCGCAGCTGCGCTTGCTTATCCTCCGGCAGCAGGCGTAAATATAAGGTATAGATATTGGGCTGCAGAAAATATTTCAGTTCACCCTCCTTGCCTAGGTCTATTTGGCAATGCACTTCCTGCCCCCGCGCCAGCTTAGCACGAAAATAGTGCTTGTCATAGTTGTTTTCACTGCGGAAAAACACTAGGCCTACCATTACAGCCGCCATCAACACAAAGGCCAACACACGCTTTAACATTTGCTTATTCATGCTGCACCACCCCGCCATGATAACGTTTGTAAATTGCCTTGCCTGCCAAAAGCAGTAAAGCAACTATTCCCGGCGCGCAATTCAAGCTGCAGCTGCCGCAAATCCCTGTGCAGCCTGCTCCCTGCGTAGTAATGCCGCTGACGGGAATTCCCATAGCCGCAATAAAATTTATCAGCTTTGTTTTCATACGCGTTTCCTCCCGTAGCTGATAGCCTGCACCGGGCAAGCATGCTGACATACACCGCAGCAGATGCAGTTATGCTGGTTAATCTGCGCTTTGCCATCCACAAGCTCCGCAGATTCCATCGGGCACTTTTTTTCGCACAAACCACAGCCTATGCATTGGTTTTTGTCTACCCGCACACGCAGTACAAACGGCAGCTTGCAGCCTAAGGCATGCATCAGACCCTGCGCCGCTCCCACCGGGCACAAAAAATTGCAGAAGCCGCGACCACCCTTAGTAAAGATACCAAAGACAAGCACCCACATAATTGCTGTCAGCAGCAGACTAGAGGTCAGCGAAATAAAGTGCCCCTGCGTATAGTAGTTGGCAAGTAAATCAAACAAAAAGAAATTGCAGTAAGAGCAGGCAAGAATGCCACCGAAAAAGGGCACAAGGCAAAAGCCTGCCAGCATTCCATAACGGATAGGTGCAATTTCTGTATAACGATGCCAGCTTATTTGAAATTTAGACGGCATCAGCTTCGACAGATATTCGGTAAACGCACCCGCCGGGCACAGTCTGCCGCAAAAAACTGGTCCCAGGAAGAACGCTGCTGCCAACAGCAACATTGTACTCAGCATGCTTATCGGCGTCAGCCGCCAGATGATTCCGTCAAGAATATGCTCTATCGGTATACGAAAGCAAAGGCCGTGAATACTCTGTGGCTGCCAGCTGCCGTAAAGCAAATAGAACAGGCAGCGCTGAAAGAGCGCCACCGGCGCATAAAACAATACAAAGCCAAGAGCGTAACCGGTTAAACGTTTAAGGTTATATAACATAGGCAATCACCTCGATAACAAATAGGGATAGGGTAATTCAAACACCCTATCCCTATTTTAAGCTATTGAAAAACGTTAAGCAAGTAATCAGAAGCTGTAGCGCAGACCAACACTATAAACACGACCAGAAGTAGGTTCACTTGCATAGAACTCTCTGTCAAATACATTATCTACCGTAAATTGTAATACAGCATTTTTTGCAATTTCATAATTGAAGCCCATATTTACGATAAAGTACGGATCTTCAGAACCATATTCACCAGTTTCATCATCCGGTGCTTGACGAGCACTCACATATTGACAGTCAAGATTTACGCCAAGTTTATCTTTTTTGTAATTCAATCCAGCGTGTAATAAATGCTTCGGAATACCATAATCAGTAGAATTAACACTACCAAGGTTTGTATTAGCTACTGCTGTTCTTTCTACTTTGCCATGCTGCCAAGAATAATTAAGATATCCAGATAATTCTTCAGTAAGCTTATGTTCAAGGCTAAACTCTACTCCGCGACGCTTTTCAGTACCATAGTTTTCATAAGACTTATAATCTACTACTTTAGTGCCGGGTTTATAATGATAAGTATATACTATCTTATCATCAGTTTTCACCCTATACATGGAGATACCCATATTGGTCTTATCAGAGATTTTTTTCTTCATACCAATCTCAAAGGTATCAGATGTTTCAGGATCAAGATCTGGATTGGCATGTACGTTCTGCTCATAACGGAAAATTTGACTAAACGGAGGAGGATTAAATGAATGACCATAAGATACATAATAATTAGTATTATCATCAGCTTTAAAATCAAAAGCAATTTTAGGGCTCAATTCATTGTATGAGCCTTCACCATGCTTGCTGGAATTATTTGCATCTAAACTGCCATCAAGGTTATAGCTTGTTGTGCTACCATTGTACTTCTTATAATGGTCATAGCGTAATCCAAGATACATAGTCCAAGGTTCATTAAATTTATATTCATCTTGAACAAATAAAGCTATATTCTGTGCTTTACCGGTGTTTACTTGGAATAAGCCATTCTTTCCCTTACTTGTATCTACGGAATTATGATCATGATAGTTTTTCAGATATTTTCTATATTGGGTAAACTCCTCTTGTTTAAAATCTCCACCAATTAAAATATCGTGTTTGCCAATATTTTCCCAAGCCTTTTGGAAATCGAATACATAGGTTTTTCCAGGATATGAAGAATCACTGCCTGCTCCATACCAGGGAACCTCTTTAGCAGTGCCACTAGCACTACTATATCCGGATTTTTTCATATCAAGCAAACTGAAATTAGCATTTATTTTATTTTTATCATCATTATATGCTAAAGTGTGTTTGTTGTACTCTTTCTCACCATCATAGCCTAAGGAAGTTCCTAGACTAGGAGATACATAAGTTCCATTTCCTAAATCAACTTTACCGCTCCATACAGGCTTACCGTCTTTATAAATATAACTCTTAGGACTCGGATAATAATAAGTACTCGTAGTATTGGCAAAAGTATATTTCAAGGAACGTTCCGCATCAAAATTATACTTTACATTTGCACTATAGGTTTCGCTCTCATATTTTCTATCGCCGCGTGTAGCAACAATGTATTTACCATTGCTTAATTGTGGCGGTTTATTATCAGGAACAATTGTCCCACTGCCTTTGCTAGCAGCTTTTGTCTGATAATAATTTCCCCATCCATCCGATTTACGATTTTCATAGCCAACGCCGAAAGAAACTTTTTCATTGGCTTTTACATCAGCATAAAGAGCCTTTTTCCAAGTATTATTGCTACCATAATTCAAAACTATGTTAGCATTCAAGCCTTTCTTCTTGGCATCCTTTGTAATAATATTTACTACACCGCCAACAGCATGTCCGCCATACAGAGAGGAACCAGCACCACGCACAACTTCAATACGCTCAATGTTTTCTACCGGTATCATCTCCCAGTCCACAGTACTGTTGAAAGGATAGTTCATCTGTAAACCATCTACTAATACAAGAATATCACCCGAACCAAAACCTCTAAGCTGAATACCGCCTTGAATTGCTTGACTTTTATACACACCAGGTAAGGTCTGTAAAGCTTCCGGAACGGATGTAATGTTACGCTCCTCGATATCTTTTGCCGTTACTACACTGACACTGGACGGAACCTCCTGAATCTGCTTCATGGTTCTTGTAGCCGTTACGACCATTTCATCCAGAGCATACTCCTGCACATCTTCGGCAAATGCCGCAGTATTCCCTAAGAATACGTTGCCGCAAATCAATGCGCTCATCAATAAACCTTTACTAGCCAATTTTTTCACAGATATACCTCCATTCACTCATCACAAAAAACATCAACGAAGTACATATTAAACACCTGAAATTATTTGGATTGAGTCTTAATATGCATTTTCTCTTTTATATGTTATAATACTGTGTATAGCAGCTAGACAGTCAAGGGGGAAAATGCTAAAAATGTCAAAAAATATACAAAATTACTTTACGACCGGTGAATTATCACAGCTTTGCAAAATTCCCCGCAAGACTTTGCTTTATTATGATAAGCTGGGATTGATTACTCCTGAGCTTGTTGACGAAAACGGCTACCGCTATTACAAGCGCAGCCAACTGTTTTTATTGCAGTTGATTCTTACGCTACGCCAGCTTGATGTGCCGATTGCGCGCATCAAAGATTATCTTGGCAACCGCTCGCCGCAAAACTATCGTGATTTATTTAATGAGCGCATAGATTTCTTCACGCAGGAAATCGCTCGTCTGCAAGCCATAAAAACAGAGCTGCAGAGCGAATTAGGCAAGCTCGACCATATTGCGGACATTACTCTGGATAAAATTATGCTTGTCCATGAGCAGGCACATTATCTTTATCTGAGCAATACTACCGAAGAAAATGAATGCTTTAAAAAGCGTTCTACGCATATTGCCCAAATGTTTAGCAATCTGCAGAACGATATTACCTTAACAACCAACGGCTTTGGTTATATTTACGATACGGAAATTTTGCAGGATTTTTCAACCAAACATCTGAAGCATTACTATTATATGCTTCATGATAAGCTCGCTACACCGCATTGCCACCAAAAGCCCGCAGGCGATTATCTGACGCTGTATTTTCAAGGCGTCTACATGTTCAACAACAAAAAGTATCTGCAAATGCTGGCAGAATATTGCAAGGAGCATCAGCTTACGCCGATTTCACCACTCTATGTAACATCGTTGTGTGACTACTGGCTGACAGGTGATACCGATAAGTATATTTACAAGCTGGAGCTGCAGATAAAATAGCATATCTAATGCACACAAAAACCCCGTGGCAGACGCCATGGGGTTTTCTAATCAGCAAAGCACTGAGCAGGCTTTGCTCTTTTTTATTTTTACAGCCTTAAGCTAAAATCAGCCTAAGGTTACAGCATCACTGTTCAGCATTGGGATAGGCTTGCCGTTTTTATTATTGCGGTACAGTCTGAGACGCTCAATATCGGCCATCTCAACAGGCAACGCCAAACCATACTGCTCATTCAGTGCATTCAGCAAATCTACTGCCTTCATGCTGCCGGTCGGCGTAATCTTGCAGTCAAAGCTGAAGATTGTTTCTTTTTCGGTCTGTTCTGCAGTAAGCTGCGGAATGTAAAACTTAACGTCAATTTCCTTGAACTTAGCCTTCGTCTTGGGTGCAGCTTTTTTGAACAGCAGCTCCGGTGCAGCATTGAATTCCGCAACAGCAGCGCTCACATCACCGCTATAGGGCAGCGTTACGCGATAGCTTGCACCTGCCGCCTGACTCATCAGGGCTGCGTGATGCGTATCAACAGCATCGGCAGCCAGCACGCGGATACCGCGCGGCAAAGCAGCATCAAGAGCCAACGCAGCCTTTTCTACCTCCATCGGCTCGGCAAGCTCGATTTCCACGAACTCTGTATAGCTTACTACGCCTACACCCAGCGCAGAAGCCAGACTGAATTTCAAATGCGGATTAAAGCCTTCGGAATAAGCAGCAGGCAGCTTGGCACGACGGATTGCACGGCCGATGGTGCGCACATATTCCAGATGGGAGATAAAGCGGATGTCCTTATCCTTGGTAATTTGCATACGCAGTTTCATTATGCCTGTACCTCCCCATTGTTTTGATATGCTTCTTTATAATCAACAATTTTTACGCCCAATGCCTGGCAAACGCCACAGCCGGTACAGCTTGCGCGACGGCAGTCGTGTGTAAGCTGCTGAGCATAAGCCTTACGCCATTCGTTCCACAGGAAGCGGCGGCTGACACCTGGAGAGATATGCTCCCACGGGAAAGCTTCGTTCTCACCGCGCTCACGTGCAGCGTAAAAGTCTTTATCTAAACCTGCATCGCTGATAGCCTCCAGCCAACGCTCGTAGGAGAAGCAATCGCTCCAGCCGTCAAAACGCGCGCCCTTCTGCCATGCCAGCAGCAGCGCCTTGCCTACACGACGATCGCCGCGAGCAAAAACAGCCTCAATCGTGCCGGTCTTGGCATCATGATAGTTTAAGGTGATATTCTTATATTTTTTGATTTCATCCTTCAGCAGGAACTGCTTACGGCGAATTTCTTCCAAGTCATTCTGCGCAAACCATTGAAAAGCAGTATACGGCTTAGGTACGAAGGACGAAGCACTTACGGTAACCTTGCAGCCACGCTTACCAGTAATCTGGAAATATTTATACTGTACCTTGCGTGCCAAATCGGCAATCGCCAGTACATCCTCATCAGTTTCATAGGGCAGGCCGATCATAAAGTACAGCTTAACGCTGTTCCAGCCGGATTCAAATGCTGCACCGACAGCATTCATCAAATCCTCTTCCGTTACGCCCTTGTTGATAACGTCACGCATCTTCTGGCTGCCTGCTTCCGGAGCAAAGGTCAGACCGCTCTTACGCACTGCCTGTACCTCCTTAGCGATGGCAACACAGAAGCTGTCAATACGCAGAGAAGGCAGAGAAACGCTGACGCGTTCATCCTTAAACTCGCCAATCATCTTATGTACGAGCGGTGCCAGGCAGGAATAATCGGCGCTGGAAAGGGATACCAGGCTGATTTCGTTATAGCCTGTGTTATCTACCAGCTTACGCGACAGGTTCATCAGCACCTCCGGCTTGCGCTCGCGCACCGGACGGTAAACCATACCTGCGTGGCAGAAACGGCAGCCACGGCTGCAGCCACGGAAAACCTCCAGCATGATGCGGTCATGAACGATTTCACCGAAAGGAACAATCGGAGAGGTCGGGAAATCTACGCTGTTCATATCCTCTATAACACGCTTTTGGATAACAGCAGGAATATCCTCGCGCAGCGGCTTAATTGCCTTAAAGGTGCCGTCCTCATTATATTCTGCTTCATAGAAGGAAGGTACATAAATGCCCTTGATTTTTACCACACGCTGCAGAAATTCTTGTCTGCCGCCGGGTTTGCCTTCACGCTTCCACTCCTTGTAGCAACGCATTACCTCAATCAAAACCTCTTCGCCTTCACCGATAACAGCAAAATCGAAGAAATCAGCCAAAGGCTCCGGGTTGTACACACAGGGGCCGCCTACAATAACAAAGGGGTCTGCATCAGTACGATCCTTAGCCAGCAGCGGTACGCCACCCAAATCAAGCATATTTAAGATATTGGTATAGGAAAGCTCGTATTGCAGAGTAAAACCTACAACATCACATTCGCTTAAAGCCTTTTTAGTTTCCAAAGTACAAAGCGCAATTTCACGCTCGCGCATCTTCGCCTCCAGGTCAATCCAAGGTGCGTAAACACGTTCTGCGGCAATTCCGTCTTCCTTATTCAGCAGATGGTATAAAATTTTAAAGCCAAGGTAACTCATACCTACTTCGTATACATCCGGGAAGGCCAGAGCAATAGTTGCCTCTACTTCTTCTGCAGGCTTAACAATGCTGGCGAACTCGCCGCCGGTGTAGCGCGCAGGCTTTTGCACGCTGCTTAAAATATCAATAGTTAAATCCTTTTTCAAATTTATTTTCTCCTCTATTTTTAATGATTGAAGGGGTTATTCAAAACAGTTTTCGTCAATATTTATAAAATATGGCGTTTTATCGACGACCGTCACCTCTTGTTATTATAAAAAGGTTGGCAAGAAAGCGTCAGAGGCAACGCAACGGCGACGAAGGTGTGCCTACATGTACTCCTAGGAGCCGTTGCTAAGCATATGGCGCTTTATCGACGACCGTCACTTCTAAAACTGTAAATTTTGCTTCTTCACCTTAATATTCAACAAAATCGCCACCAACATAAGGTTCGTCGTAAGCGAGCTTACGCCATAGCTCAAAAACGGCAAAGGTACACCGGTTACAGGCATAATACCGGCAGTCATACCAATGTTGACCATAACATGGAACATAAACATAGACGTTACACCGGTTGCCAGAAGCATACCGAAGGTATCATCGGCATCAAGCGCAATCGCAATACCGCGCCAGATAATAATCATATACATACTGATGATAAACACCGTTCCGATAAAGCCAAACTCTTCACCGGCAACAGCAAAAATAAAGTCCGTATGGTTTTCCGGCAAAAAGTTCAACTGGCTCTGCGTTCCGGCCAGCCAGCCTTTGCCAAGGAAGCCGCCGCTGCCGATAGCAATTTTAGACTGAATAACATGATAACCGCTGCCGAAAGGATCAAGCTCCGGGTTCAGAAAAACACGGATACGGTTCTTCTGATAATCCTTCAGAATCATCCAAAACGCCGGCAGCAAGGCCATAAAAGCTAATCCCATGCGGAAGAACCATTTATACTTAAAGCCGCTGACAAAAATCATACCTATGAGGATTGCAATAAATGTCAGCGATGTTCCTAAATCCGGCTGACGCATAACAAGTATAAACGGCACCAGAATATATGCAAAAACCGGCAGATAATCCTTAAATTCCTCCAGCCATTCAATTCGCTTATCCATAAAGGTAGCTAAGCAGATAATGAGAAAAACCTTAGCAAATTCACTGGGCTGAAAAGACATAGAGCCTATTTGGATCCAGCGCTGTGCACCCAATTGACTCTGACCTACGAACATTACAGCCAAAAGCAGTATGATATTAATTATATACAGCTTGGTGGCATAATTTTTGAGAACACGGTAATCAAAAGCCAACGATACAGTAACAATAGCCAGGCCAAAGAGCATAAACATACTTTGGCGCTGCACATGCCAGGCCTTACCGGTGCTGACAGCAAAGGAATGGGTAGCACTGTCGATAAGTCCCAAGCCACAGCCCATAAGAATCAGTACAGCTGCAATCAGCCACCAGTCAAGATTTTTCAGGATACGTTTTAAATCCACAATGTACTCCTTCCTGCATTATTGGATGGTGTCCTTTTTCGGGGCATCCTTATCAGGGCGGGGCATATAACCCTTTTCCTGGAAAAATTCTTCAAATGCTTTATAAACAATAGGACCTGCCGCAACAGAGCCGAAGCCGCCCTGTTCCACAATGCAGACTACAACAAGCTCAGGGTCATCTACCGGACCATAGGCTACAAACAAACCATGGTCACGTCCATGAGAGTTTTCGGCAGTACCGGTTTTACCGGCAATTGGCTTAGGCAGGCCGGCAAAGTACGATGCCGTACCACCCTCCTGCGTAGTAGCACTCATGCCCATGCGGATATAGTCAATTGTCTGCTGTGACACATCAATATGCTTACCTTCAGCACGTTTAGGCTTTTCAAAAAGACTGCCGTCACTGTTTATAATACTGTCAACCAGATATGGCTGATACTTGGTACCGCCATTAGCAACAATACTCAGCATAACAGAAAGCTGAATCGGTGTCGTCAGGTTGAAGCCCTGACCGATGGCAGCATTGAAGGTATCACCCAAGCGCCAGTCCTCATCCCAGATTTTACGCTTTACTTTTTTAGAGGCAACAAGGCCTTTGCTTTCGCCTTCCAGGTCAATACCGGTGCGTTCTCCAAAGCCAAAGATATGCGCATATTTTTCAATATTATCAATGCCGACGCGATAACCAAGCTCGTAAAAATAAACGTTATCACTCATCGCCAACGCTTTGATAAATGTCAGCCAGCCTAAAACCTCGCCGCCGGCGTTACCCATAGTAGGAACCATCGGATGAAAACCACCATCGAAAATGGGCTCGTTCAGGCCAACCTTTTTCAGCTCGAAAGCAGCGCTACCAGTAACAATCTTAAAGGTGGAACCAGGCGGATATTCGCCTGTGATAACCTTGTTATTCATCGGGAAATTAGTGTCATTATTAATGGAGTTCCAATTTTTAGAGGAAATGCCATGTACAAACCAGTTGGGGTCATAGCCCGGACGGCTTACCATCGCCCTTACCGCACCGTTACGCGGGTCGATAGCTACTACCGCCGCTGCTCTCGCTCCGGGAGCAATACCGGAGCTTCGCAGAAAGGCAAGATGCTTATCTGTAAAAGCCTCCAGCTCCTTTTGCAGCTCGTAATCTATCGTCAGCTTCAGATTTTTGCCGGGAACAGGTTGCACGGAATCGTAATGCTTGACAACGTTACCGGCAACATCAACCTCCTCCATAAAGGCGCCGTCCTCACCGCGCAGATATTTATCATAAGTCTTTTCCAGTCCGGCCTTACCGACAAGACTTCCCTGACTAATATTCTTAAACAGTCCCTGCTCAATTTCATAGGAGCTTACCTCGCCTACGTAACCCAAAGCATGTACAGCAAGCTCATGATAAGGGTAATTGCGGATAGGCTGCACCGAAAGCATAACCTCCGGCATATAGCGGCGCTGTTCCTCTATTTTTGTTACCATCTGCTGATCAAGATTATTCTTCAGCATAATAGGTTCATAAAAATTTTCGCTCGCCTTAATTTTAGCGTTAATTTCTTCTACAGGCATCTGCAGCAAATTACTGAGGCGCTGCAGTGTTTCCGGCTTATAGCTGGACTGCTTTTGCAATACTACCGCATATCCCGGCAGATTGTTAACCAGCTCTTTGCCCTCACTATCATAAATAATTCCACGGGGAGCAAGAATACGCGACTGGCGCAGCCTGTTGCCGTCAGATTGCTTGGCGTAGTAATCACCGCGCCACAGCTGCAAATAAACCATTCGTCCTAGCAGCACAGCAAATAATACCAGACACACAACCAGCAAGGTGTGCAATCTGGTTATCCTGTTTCTATCTTCCATAGGCTACGTCTGTCTCCTTTCCTGCTTCCTGGTTAATAAGATATATCTTCTTTTCTGATCCATTCATAAATCATCTTCATTATAACTACAACAGGCCATACCAACAGCGCATTGCCTATAATATAGCCCAGGGAATCCCATAAATATGCAAAAAATATGCTCCAGCGCCCGCCACTGCGCAAAAGTTCCAGCCACCAGTAAACAAAACGCAGGATAAAAGTAATCGTCGCAATAGCGCTCATATGATAAAGATAATTATCCTTAAACACCTTTTCCTTTGTCAGGCCCACTATATAACCTACACAGATACGACTGAGAATATGGAAGCCAAAAATACCCACCGTCATTGCATCCTGCAGCAGTCCGGTGATACCGCCGACTACCACACCAGCTTTTTCGCCGCGCAGCATCGCATAAGCATATACCGCCAAAAGCAGCAGATCACAGGAAAGCCAGCCTGTATAATATACGGACATCGAACCCTGCAGCAGCATTAAGAACAGAAACAGGACGGGCCAAATCAGTCTCCTCATTTTGCCTGTCCTCCCTGTAATACAATTTTCGCTTCCGGCGTAAAGCCAACAATAACCAATACCTGTTCAACATCTGCAATATCAGCAGCAGGTACAATATCTGCTTCCTGCAGCAGACCTACACTATCCATATGAGTAGCAGTAACCTTACCGATAAGAATATCTGCTGGATGAGTGCCGCTATAACCGCTGGTAACGATAATATCGCCCTCACGCAGGCTTGCTTCGCGGTAAATATGCTCCAACAGCAGCTTATCCTTGCCGCTGACACCGCCGGCTACACCGACAGCACGTGAATCAGCGCGCAATACCCTAGCACCTACACGACAGCGCGGAGAGGTGAGCAAAAGTACACGGGCATAATCATCATATACCTCGTCAACCACGCCTACCAAGCCGCCGTTTACTACAGCCATATCAGGTGCCAGGCCTCTGTCCTTACCGGCAGCGATATATATGCAGTCACGTAAATCGCCGAAGCTGCGGGCAATTACCTTTGCTGCTACAACCTTCTGCGATTTGTGCTGCTCCTTATACTCCAGCAAGCCTCTCAGCTGCCTGTTTTCTGCATACATCGAAGCCATCTGGATATTGGCATTACGCAGCTCAATATTTTCTTGTTTCAGCTTTGCATTTTCGCTCTGCATTACTGTCAGTGCCTTCCAATAGCCACGCACGCCATCACCGGCATTGCCTAACCCGGTCAGCATACTTTCTACCGGCAGCACTACTGCCGCCACCGCTCTGTTGACCAAAGGAAAACGGCTTCTGCCTGCTACGGCCATCGCCAGCATAGAAAACAGGACCAGAACAAACAAAGCTACCAACATAACCTTCTTATTCATGCTGCATTCCTACTTATTTAGAGGTCATAAAGCCTTTGCGGTAAATGTCAATATTTTCTACAGCAATACCGGTGCCGAGAGCAACACAGTTCAAAGCTTCATCAGATACGAATACCGGCATACCAGTTTCCTGAGAAATAAGTCTGTCCAGATTGCGCAGCATAGAGCTGCCGCCTGTCATAACAATGCCACGATCCATAATATCAGCGGACAGTTCAGGCGGTGTACGCTCCAATGTGTTACGAACAGCGTCCACAATCATGCTTACAGGCTCGTTAACAGCTTCGCAAACATGGTTGGCATTAACCTCTATACTCTTAGGCAGACCGCTGAGCAGGTCGCGGCCGCGAACTTCCATAACAGCAGGCTCATCAACCTTCATTGCGGTACCGATTTCAATTTTAATATTTTCTGCTGTACGCTCACCGATAAACATATTAAAGGCTTTGCGGATATAACGTACAATAGCACTGTCGATAGCATCGCCGCCGCAGCGTACGCTCTTGCTGACAACAATGCCGCCCAGAGAAATTACGGCAACCTCACAGGTGCCGCCGCCGATATCAACAACCATGCTGCCGGTTGCTTCCTGTACAGGCAAGCCTGCACCGATTGCTGCCGCCATCGGTTCTTCAATCAAGTAAGCCTCACGCGCACCTGCTTCAATAGTAGCATCAACAACTGCACGCTTTTCTACTTCGGTAACACCGGAAGGCACACCAACCAGAATACGCGGACGTACAAAGGTACGGTTGCCCATAGCCTGCTTAATAAAATATTTCAGCATAGACTGAGTAATTTCATAGTCGGCAATAACGCCATCCTTCATCGGACGGATAGCGACAATGTTACCGGGAGTACGGCCAATCATTCTCTTAGCCTCCGCACCGATTGCCAGTACCTCGTTAGTGTCCTTTTCAACAGCTACTACCGACGGTTCGCGGATAATAATACCCTTATCCTTGCAATGCACCAGCGTATTCGCAGTGCCCAAATCTATACCCATGTCATCCGACATATTGTTAAAAATACTGATATTAGGGAAAGTAAACTTCATTTCCGACTATCCTCCTAAACTTCTAATGCTCCATCTTCCTGAAAGCTGTAATAAGCACCGTCCCCGATAATCAGATGGTCCAGAAGCGGAATCCCCAACGTTTGTCCTGCCGCCAGCAAAACAGCTGTCAGCTGCCTGTCCTCAATGCTTGGCATCGGATCACCCGATGGATGATTATGTGCCACGCAGATAGAGGCTGCATGCTGCAGAATCGCCGGCAGAAATACCTCACGCGGATGCACCACCGAGTTGGTCAGCGAACCCTCTGATACCAGCTCTGTGCCTATTACTTTATTCTTACTGTTTAACAAAATTACCAAAAATTGTTCCTTTGTGGCATAACGCAGGCGTGGCATCAAAAATGCCGCACCATCCTGCGGACAGCCAAAATGGATTTTATCCAAAGGGCGGGCCGACGCAATACGTCTGCCTATTTCCAGAGCTGCCAAAACTGTTGCTGCCTTGGCCTGCCCCATACCCTTGATTTGCATAAGCTCATTTAAGTCCCTCACTCCTGCCAGACGCCTGTAAAGTCCTCCGTCAGCTGTAAGCTCCTTAGCAATCTCCAACGCTGATTTTCGAGCAGTGCCTGTGCGCAGCAATATTGCCAGCAGCTCCGCATCCGTCAGCGCTTCCACCCCACGCAGAAAAAGCTTTTCCCGTGGTCTGTCCTCTAAGGGAAGATTTTTAATACTCTCTGTGTTTGTTGTTTTGTCGATACTACTAAAATCACTGCAAAAATCGCAGGTCCTGCTTACTGCAGGATTAGTCACTCTTCATAGCTCCTCATACTCCCAATCTTTGCATCATTAAGTACAACAATGACAACGGCAGACCTACAACATTGTTATAGCAGCCATTGATTTTTTCCACCAGGACAGCACCTCTGCCCTGAATGCCATAGGCTCCTGCCTTATCCATAGGTTCGCCTGTAGCAATATAAGCATCTATTTCTTCAGCAGTCAGCTGACGAAAGCTTACATCAGTAACGCACACCTCGGACATCTTTTGTCCCTTATAACATACAGCAACGCCTGTCATAACCTGATGTGTACGTCCGGACAAACGCTGCAGCATAGCCTTAGCAGCTGCTGCATCCTGCGGCTTGCCCAAAATAACATTATCAATTACTACGATTGTATCTGCAGCAATAACCGGAAGCTCATCTCCCATTTTTGCTGCTACAGCAGCGCATTTGCCGGCTGCATTATGCAAAGCAACCTCCTGCGCCTGGCTGGCAGTGCCGCTGTCTTCTGCAAAATCCGCCGGACAAACCAGCGGAGTAATACCTATTTGCTGCAGCAGCGCCTGTCTGCGCGGAGAGGCTGATGCCAAAATAACCTTCATGCTTCAGCCTATTCCTTTTGACCCATATCAATAACAATCTTCGGCTGCTGGATTTCAAAAATAACAGCCTGCTTGCCTTCGCGTACAGCATCACGTTTAAAAATACGTGCATAGTTTATGGTTACCAAAAGCCACAAAACAATGCAGGCAGCGATAAATGGCAATTCATCCATATGAAAGAACGTAGCCATGCTGTGTCCGCAGGCAACACCTGCAAGAATACCTGCTACCGGCAGACCGTAAATAACCAGCTTAGCCTTGCGTTGGTCAAAATCGCGGTATTCCGCACCAACCACATCGCCGGCCTTGGCACCTACCGGGTTCCAGCAATCTATATATTTAGGCAGGCCTGTCAGTTCGCTTTCAGCTTTATCAACCTTTACCTCAGCGCGCTCGCCCTGCTTTTTAACAACAATACCTCTAATTTCTGCCATTGAAGCAAATCCTTCCTCTTATAAAACTTTTAGCTTAATATGCGTGTACGAAAATATACCAATAGCCAAAGCCGAAAACTACACCGTAAATTGCCAGGAAAACAAGAACGCCTTGCCAGCATACAGGATAACCGAAGTTGATATCCTCGCCGAAAATACCACGGCGGTTAAAGAAGGTATATTTTTTACGTTTTCTGAACCAGGCCAATTTGTTATCGGGGCCAACCAGCTTGGCAATCAGATAAATGTAAATAAAAGAACCAAAAAATATTTGCATAACGCGGGCGCATACTACCACCGGTTCTACGTTAGCTATTGTTTCCATCTGTCAAAGCCTCCTATACCAAAACAATCATCAATTAAAGCTGAATGAATTTATCCGGCATTTCTTTACGCAATACACGGACAAACTCATCACTGGATTTAAACAGCAAACCCGCCAGCTTATTTTTCTTGCCTTCGGTAAATACCAGCAAGCGCTGCGGATTTTCATCAAGTGAATTATAGCGATGGATATAATGCTTAATCGCTGTTTTGCGGAAAAAGCTCTTTACATATTTATCGGTAAAGCTTTCTGTACGGGTCAGGTCAACAACATAACTGCGTTTAATAAAGCCTAAGCCGTGGCTGATTACCTCAAGCTTCATATCCTTGTAGAGTATCAGAGTATAGCCAAAGGCTACACGCCAAATCCACAGAGCCAAAAGTACGGTATCCATACCCCAACCTAACATATCAAAGCGTCTATGTTCCTGCAGCCAGGTCCATTCATGCCAATAAAGGCTCGCAATCATAAGCAAGGCAATCACTGCAAAGATTTTTCTTTGCGTACTTGTTCCAGATTCTTCACGATACAATTCTTCCAAAAGAGTTCCCTCCAGCTTCCTAAATTGTGCAATAGCAACAAAGCAATCTTATCCAATTAATTATATCAAATTTTACACTTAAAGCATATACCTCAGGCAATAAAAATCAGTGCAAAAATGTGAATTTTACCTGCATCAGACAGCTTTCCTGCAAAAGCAAAACACCGCTTCGCCGGCTTACGCCATTGAAGCGGGTTTTCGGTAAGTATTATGCTTTATTAAAACATAGCATCTGATATTACGTCAGCCTTAAGTAACATCTGTCATCCCTGAGGTTTTTCATTGCTAACCATTCAGCAACACCGTTACATATGAGCTTATTTGCGCACCTGACCGTTACCGTTAATCAGATATTTTGTACTCGTAAGTTCCGGCAGCGCCATAGGTCCGCGGGCATGCAGCTTTTGTGTGCTGATGCCGATTTCAGCACCGAAGCCGAATTCGTTGCCGTCGGTAAAGCGGGTAGAGGCATTGACGTAAACAGCAGCAGCGTCCACGGTATATTGGAAAAGCTGTGCCGCCTGATAATTATCGGTAACAATACATTCGCTGTGACCGGTGCCGTATTTGGCAATATGTGCCATGGCCTCCTCAATACTGTCCACAATCTTGACGGAAAGACGCAAGTCGCCGTATTCCGTAGACCAGTCTTCTTCCGTTGCCGGATGCACCTGACCGCTGTACTCCTGAACAGCCTTGTCACCGCGTATTTCTACGGCAGAGGAATTATACATCATCAGCATCATCGGCAAAAATTTATCCGCAATATCCTTATGCACCAGCAGTGTTTCCATTGCATTGCATACGGAAGGACGCTGTACCTTGGCATTGAAGGCAATCTTCATCGCCATCTCCACATTAGCATCCTTGTCCACATAGGTATGACATACGCCCGCACCTGTTTCGATAACCGGCACGCTGGCATTACGCACTACCGCCTGAATCAGCCCGGCACCGCCGCGAGGAATAACCACGTCGACAAGGCCATTCATATGGATTAAATCCTGCACAGCCTGTCTGTCACTGGTATCAATAAACTGAATAGAGCCCGCAGGAATGCCTGCACCCTCCGCAGCCTGCGCCAAAATCGCAGCAACAGTTTTATTGGACTCCATCGCCTCACTGCCGCCCTTAAGGATAACAGCATTGCCGGACTTCAGGCACAGGCCTGCGGCATCCGCCGTAACGTTGGGACGTGCCTCGTAAATAATACCGATAACGCCCAGGGGAACGCGAATTTTAGTAATATGCAGACCGTTAGGCAGAGTTTTGCCGTCAATAACATTACCAACAGGGTCAGCCAGACCTGCTACCTGACGCAAGCCATCAGCCATACCGCTGATGCGCTCGGCAGTCAGCTTCAGACGGTCCAGCATTGAGCTTTTCATGCCCTTGACTGCAGCAGCAGTCATATCACGCTCATTCGCAGCTAAAATTTCAGACTGTTGTGCCTCAAGCGCAGCAGCCATCGCCAAAAGTGCCGCATTCTTAACTGCGGTAGAAGTAACGGCAAGCTTTGCTGCAGCCTGCTTCGCAGCCTGCGCCTTAGCCTGAACCAATTCATACGTTGCCATAATCCTCACCCTGCCTTATAAAATAACCAGGTCATCGCGGTGAATAACCTCATCAAAATTTTTATGTCCCAGAATATTTGCAATCTCACCGGAATTGCAGCCCTTAATCTGCTCCAGCTCGGCAGAAGAATAATGCACTAAGCCACGTGCCAGCTCATGCGCATCCTTATCGATAACGCTTACCGTGCTGCCCGGCAAAAATTCACCCTGCACGGCAAACACGCCTGCCGGCAGAATACTGCAGCCGCCGGCCTTGCGAATAGCCTTAGCACAGCCATCATCCACAACAATACTGCCGGCAATCTTGGCACCAAAGGCCAGCCAGCGCTTGCGGAACTGCAGACGGTTTTCACGACTCACGAACAAGGTTCCCAGCTCTTCGCCCTGCAGCACACGAGTAATGGCATTCTTTTCGGTACCGCTTGCAATTACCAAATGAATACCGCTGCTTGTCGCAGCCTTGGCAGCCTGAATCTTGGTAGCCATACCGCCTGTACCACGGGAAGAGCCGACACCGCCGGCACTTGCCTCAATCTCCGGAGTAATTTCCGCAACCTCAGGCACAATAACAGCATCGGGATGCGTTTGCGGATTAGCGGTATACAGGCCGTCAACATCAGAAAGAATGATAACAAGATCAGCATCCACAATACCTGCAACAAGGGCAGACATATTATCGTTATCGCCAATTTTCAGCTCATCGAGCGCCACAACGTCATTTTCGTTGACGATAGGGATAACACGCTGACGCATCAGCTCCATAAAGGTATTACGCGTATTGGTGTAACGGTGGCGGTCAATCGCCTCCGTTTTGGTAATCAGCACCTGTGCCACGATCTGACCGTAATCGGCAAAGAATTTTTCATAGGTGTGCATCAGAACGCCCTGTCCTACGGCAGCAGCAGCCTGCTTGCCGGGAATAGTTTTCGGCTTGCCGGGCAAGCCCATGCGGTCCACACCCACAGCCACAGCACCGCTGGTTACCAGAATCATTTCCTTGCCCTGATTCTGCAAATCACTGATTTCGCGCGCTAAGCGGTCAATCTGACTGAAATTGCGCTTGCCGTTGGCATAAGTAATCGTACTCGTACCAACCTTGATGACAATGCGCTTGGCCTTTTGCAAAGCCTCACGGCTTACTTCATTGTTTAACATTTCCCCTCACCTGCAGTTCTAGTTTTTTATATTTTTTGCGTTACACACAATACATCTCTTTCGCCAAGGGCGCAGAGAATGTGTCGGATGCTAAATGAAATTGCCGATGTCGTACTCCCTAAGGACGCATAGAATGTATCAGATGCTAAATGAAGTCGACGACGACGTACTTCATGTACGTCGAGGAGGCTTCATGACGCAGATGGTACATTATCTGCGTCCTTATACGTCGAAGAGACTTCATGACGCTCGACGGTGCATTATCTGCGTACTCACTACTCCTTGTAGTCGAAAACCATATCCCTAATACGCACACTCTGACCTTCCTGTACGCCTCTCTCCTTCAGCGCCTCGTCAATGCCAAGACGTTTCCAAATCAGCTGGAAGCGGTAAAGTGCCTCGTCATTATCAAAGTTAGTCATGGCAACAAGACGCTCGATATTCTTGCCGCGAACCTCCCAGTCAGTATCGTTGCCGACAACAATTTCATAGCTGTCCGGATCAATCTCGTCGAAGCGTGCCAGGTCTTCTTCATCCTCCTCAGGAACATACTGCAGCAGCAGGTCGTAAGCCTTAAACATCAGCTCACGCAGACCTTCGCCGGTAGCAGCACTTGCCTTGCAGATTTCATAGCCTTTGGCTTCAACGTATTCCTTTAAGCGCTCAAAGTTTTCCTGAGCCTCCGGCAGGTCCATTTTATTTGCAACAACCAATTGCTTACGGCGTGCAAGACGCTCGCTGTATTCTGCCAGCTCTGTATTGATTTTGTCAAAGTCCTCAATTGGGTCACGTCCGTCAACGCCTGCCACGTCAACAATATGCAGCAGTACCTTGGTACGCTCTACATGACGCAGGAAGTCATGACCAAGGCCTACACCCTCATGCGCACCTTCAATCAAACCGGGGATATCCGCCAGTACAAAGCTGCGTTCCTCATCCAGACGTACCACGCCCAAAACTGGGGACAGCGTTGTAAAATGGTAGGCAGCAATTTCGGGGCGGGCAGCGCTCACCTGTGCGATAATGCTGGACTTGCCTACGCTGGGATAGCCTACCAGGCCAACGTCAGCCAGCAGCTTCAGCTCCAGCTTCAGCCAACGGTTTTCGCCGGGCTCGCCCTTTTCGGCAAAGGTCGGAGCACGGTTAGTGCTGGTAACATAGCAGGCATTGCCCTTACCGCCACGGCCGCCCTTAGCAGCCACATAGGTCTGACCATCCTCAACAAGGTCAGCCATAACAGCGCCGGTAGCATCATCGCGTACCAGAGTACCCATCGGCACCTTCACGAAAACGGTATCGGCGCGTACACCGGTGCAGTTTTTAGTACCGCCCTGACCACCGCGCTTAGCAACATATTTTCTCTTGTAACGGAAATCAATCAGGGTATTGAGATTTTTGTCCGCAATCAGGACAACGTCACCGCCGCGACCGCCGTTACCGCCGTTCGGGCCACCCTTTTCTACAAATTTTTCTCTGCGGAAGCTGCTCATGCCGTCGCCGCCATCGCCTGCTTCTACATAAATTCTCGCTCTGTCAATAAACATTTTGTTTTCTCCTATATCGTAAATTTAGCTAGTGCTAGGTATATTTATCTATATTATAGCTTATCTTGCAGGGAAAGTGCAACGTAGTAACAATCAAATCCGCAGAAAAGCTTTGAGTTTGCGAAGATTTCACTTACTATTGCTACGATATAACCGGTGCATTAGCTGAAAACGTATACAGCAAAGAAACTTCATGGCAATAACTTTAGTCACTAAAACAACAAACTGTTTCATAATATACACTATAATCTCTCCAGTGAACATTTTGAGCTTTTTTCCTCACATTTCTTAACACTACTCTTGACAAATCTAAACGATATTGCGATAATGTGAAGAACACAGCGATGTGTTTGTTTTAATTTAAGAACAAAATGCAATGACCGGGAAAATTTACCTGCCCCAGCATTCAGAGAGACGGCGTATGGTGCAAGCCGCCAACAAGCAGGCAAAGAAGCTCACCCGCGAGCAGCTTCTCTGAACCAAGTAGGAGCAGACGTTTCCAGCACGTTACGCTGCCGATTCGCTAATCGGGAAAATTAAGTACAACTTAGGGTGGTACCGCGAAAAAAACTTCGCCCCTATCTGCAAGCGCAGATAGGGGTTATTTTATTTCATTGTACACTCTTTCTAACTTAAAAATTTTACAGGCTGTCTAGAAGAGTGTCAGATGCGAAGAAGCGCGACGACGGCGTACATACCAGTACTACTAGGAGCGCTTCTGAAGCAGATGGCCCCTTATAGGCAGCCCTTAAAGAAAGAAGGACTATCTTATGGGAATGACAATGACGCAAAAAATCTTAGCCAAGCACGCTCACCGCGACAGCGTAAGTGCCGGCGACCTGCTTGTTTCTCAAGTAGATTTAGTATTAGCTAATGATATCACCGGTCCTCCGGCTATCAACGAATTTGAAAAAATCGGTAAACCGGTATTTGATAAAAACAAAATTGCTCTGGTTCCGGACCATTTCTCCCCCTGCAAGGATATCAAATCCGCAACCATGTGCAAGCGTATGCGTGACTTCGCCCGCAAGCACGAAATCAAAAACTACTTTGAAGTTGGCCAGATGGGTATCGAGCATGCACTGCTGCCTGATAAAGGCCTTGTTGCTCCCGGCGAAATCATCATCGGCGCCGATTCCCATACCTGCACCTACGGCGCGCTCAACGCACTGAGCACCGGTATGGGCCAGACTGATATCGGCTGCGCTATGGCCAGCGGTACCTCCTGGTTCAAGGTTCCGCAGGCTATCAAGGTTAACCTGACCGGCAAGCTGCCGAAATACGTTAAAGGCAAGGATATCATCCTGACCATCATCGGTATGATTGGCGTTGACGGTGCCCGTTACCAATCTTTGGAATTCACCGGCGAAGGCGTCAGTGAGCTTTCTATGGCCGACCGTCTGACTATCTGCAACATGGCTATTGAGGCCGGCGGCAAAAACGGCATTTTCCCCGTTGATGAAAAGACCATCGAATTCTTAAAGGAACGCGGCGTAACCCGTGAATGGGAAGCAGTTACTGCCGACGAAGACGCTGAATATGCCCGCGTACTCGATATTAAGCTCGACGAGCTTGTTCCTGTTGTTGCTTATCCGCATCTGCCGGAAAACACCCATCCTGCTAAGGAAGGTCATGCAATCAAAATCGACCAGGTTGTCATCGGTTCCTGCACTAACGGCCGTCTGGAGGATCTTGAACAGGCTGCCGAAATTCTCAAAGGCCACAAGGTTTGCGACCATGTACGTATGATTATCATCCCGGCAACCCAGCAGATTTATCAGGAAGCTATGCATCGCGGTTACATCGATACCTTTATTGATGCCGGTGCTGCCGTTTCTACTCCGACCTGCGGTCCCTGCCTTGGCGGTTACATGGGCATCCTCGCAGCAGGCGAGCGCGCTGTTTCCACCACCAACCGCAACTTCCGCGGCCGCATGGGCCATGTCGACAGCGAGGTTTATCTGGCAAGCCCCTATACCGCTGCAGCCAGTGCCATCACCGGTTATATCACCAGCCCTGAGGAGGTAGTAAAATGAGCAAAGTTTGGCGTTACGGCGACCACATCGATACAGACGTTATTATTCCGGCAAGATATCTGAACATTGCCGACTTCAAGGAATTAGCAGAACACGCTATGGAGGATGCGAAGGAAAACCTGGAAATTAACTTCGCCGCCAACGTACAGCCCGGCGACTACATCGTTGCCGGCAAAAACTTCGGCTGCGGCTCCTCCCGTGAGCATGCCCCTGTAGTATTAAAGGTTAAGGGCATCAAATGCATCGTAGCAGACAGCTTTGCCCGTATCTTCTATCGCAATGCGATTAACATCGGCCTGCCGGTGCTGGAAATCGGCGCCGACGTAGAAAAGATTGAACCCGGTGACGAAATTGACGTTGATGTCAACAAGGGTGAAATCAAAATCCTCAATAAAAATATTACGATCAAAACAAAACCGCTGCCGGAATTCATCCAGCATATCGCAGACTGCGGCGGCCTGATTAATTATATTAAAGGAGAAAACAAATAATGAAGATTTGCTTACTGCCAGGTGACGGCATTGGTGTAGAAATAGTTGATGCAGCTGTAGAGGTTCTCGACGCTGCTGCCCAAAAATTCGGCTTTGAAATTGAATATGACAAGCAGCTCATCGGCGGCTGCGCAATCGATGCAACCGGCGTTCCCCTGCCGGAAGCAACCATTGCCAGTGCTAAGGCTGCTGACGCTGTGCTGCTCGGTGCTGTCGGCGGACCGAAATGGGATAATGTTGCTCCGGATATCCGTCCGGAAAAAGGCCTGCTTGGTATCCGCAAGGCTTTGGGCCTGTACTGCAACCTGCGCCCGATGACCGTTTCCAAATTCACCGCGCATCTTTCTCCGCTGAAAACGGAACGTGCAGAAGGTGCCGATCTTTTAATCGTGCGCGAGCTTACCGGCGGCATCTACTTCGGTGAGCATACCGAAGCGCACCTCAATGCTGACGGTGTTGAGGAAGCAAGCGATATTGAGCTTTACACCCGTCCGGAGATAGAACGCATTGCCCGTTTTGCATTTGAAGCTGCCAAAAAACGCCGCGGCAAGGTAACCAGCGTTGATAAAGCCAATGTATTGGGCTCCAGCCGTATGTGGCGTAAAATTGTTGCCGAAATGCAGGCTAAGGATTATCCTGAAGTCGAGCTGAACAACTTCTATGTTGACAACTGCGCTATGCAGTTAGTGCTGAATCCGAAGCAGTTTGACGTTATTTTGACCAACAATATCTTTGGCGATATTCTCAGTGATGAAGCCAGCACAATCGCAGGCAGCATCGGCCTGCTTCCGAGCGCCAGCCTCGGTGACGGCACCGGTATGTACGAGCCTATCCACGGCAGTGCGCCTGATATTGCCGGCCAAGGCATTGCTAACCCGCTGGCAACCATTCTCAGTGTTGCTATGATGCTGCGCTACTCTCTGAACCAAAACGAAGCAGCAGACGCTATGGAAGCAGCTGTTGATGCAGTTATGGAGCAGGGCTACCGCACTCCGGACCTTTATGCAGAAGGTCTGAAGAAGGTTTCTACCTCTGAAATGGGCCACCTGGTTGCTCAGGAGCTGCTCAAATAAAAAATAACGGCAAGCGCCATCCCCTCAGCGTTTACCAAAGCATTTATACCCGTAAGCCTTCCATTTGGGGCTTACGGGTATATTTTCCAACACTTGGCATTATTATATTTTGATTTTTTTGTTTTTTGGATTTTCTTATGATTGTTGTGGTGTATTATGATGCAAATTTCATCCAAAAATACAGATTTTGTATATACTAATAGTATTTCAAGCAATGCTGCGGCCTTCCGCCAAGGCTTGCACGATGGCATCCCCATAGGATTGGGATATTTTGCCGTAGCCTTTTCTCTGGGAATTATTTGCCGTTCATCCGGTCTTTCTGTATTCCAGGGCTTTTTAACAAGCCTGCTCAACAACACTTCAGCCGGTGAATTTGCCGCCATTACCCTCATCGGTCAAAATGCCAGCTATACTGAAATTGCGCTTGTTACCCTCATTGCCAATGCACGCTACATGCTGATGAGCTGCGCTCTTAGCCAAAGGCTCAGCAACGCGCAAGGCTTTATACATCGTCTGGCTATGGCCTTCGCTGTAACGGATGAGCTTTTTGGTATCGCCATCTCCCGTCCCGGTGTTTTGAATCCATACTATTACTATGGCGGTATGGCAGTAGCCATTCCTGGCTGGTCGATTGGCACAGCCTGCGGCATTATCGCCGGTGCAGCGCTGCCAGAACGCATTGTCAGCGCACTGAGTGTAGCACTGTTTGGCATGTTCCTTGCTATTATCATTCCGCCGGCACGCGAAAGCCGTATCATTCTCACTGTTGTTATCACAAGCTTCGTCGCCAGCTTCGCAGCAGCATATCTGCAGCCGTTGGCACAGCTTACCGGCGGTACACGTACCATTATCCTCACTGTAGTCATCGCAGCGGCTGCAGCCTGGCTTAGGCCGGTACAATCCCAGCAAAAGGAGGACTAGCAGATGGAACACAATATTTACATTTATATTGCCGTAATGGCACTTGTTACCTACGCTATCCGCGTGCTTCCGCTCACACTCATCCGTAAGGAAATCAAAAATCCCTTCATACGTTCGTTTTTATATTATGTCCCCTACACGACTCTCGCAGTAATGACCTTTCCTGCAATCCTGTAGGAAACGCAGACACCTGTTGCAGGTGCACTTGCCCTCGGCGTCGGCGTTGTCACCGCCTGGCGCAGCATGAGCCTTTTTCATGTGGCTTGCTGCTGCTGTGCAGTGGTGTTTATAGCAGAATTTATCATGGTGCCGTAAGACACAAAAATCCGCCGGCTCAGGAGATTTTTCTCCAATCCGGCGGATTTTTTTGCTTCTATAAATTAACGTGCATTTAATCCCAATTCATTAATCAAGGCACGCTGCAAAAGATTAGAAAAATTAAAATATTTTTGATGAGAACCATTATTGCTCTTCACATAAACAAAACCATTTTGTAAAAGCAATCTGATCATTTCTTTAGGGGTTAGTGGCATAAACGCAACCTCCTTTAATTTATTATACTACGTAATATTACGTATATAAAGGAATGCACGCTGCAACAAAAAAGTCTTCGCACACATCCGAATATGTACGAAGACCAAAATAATTTATTAAGCTTCTATCTCACAGCAGCCAATGGAACATGCCGAAATAAGAGAAAACACACAACACGGAAACGCCCAGCGCAGAAACGCCGAACATTTTCATAAACAGATTCTGCTGCTGCTTCTGATTAGCATTAGCGGCCGAAGCATATGCTGCCAACGCCAACGCACCGCCTGTAGAAAGCGGACTGATGGCAGCGACATGTGAAATCGTTGTAATCGAGGAAGCCAATTCGAACTCATTCACCCCGCCAAGCTGTTGGGCAACATGCGGCACAGTCGGCAGCAGCGTAGGCATAACAACACCGCTGCTTGAGCTGAACCAGCTCATAATACCGGAGGTAAGTCCCATAACAGCGGCAGCACTTTTAGCGCTCATCAGCGAAACAAGCACATTGGAAAGCACCTCAATACCGCCGAGATCTATAATCAGCTGCATCAAAACACCGACACCGGTAATCAGCAGCAGCGTATTCCAAGGAATGTGCCTGATAGCTTTGCTCTCATCGGAAACACGTAAAAAGGACAATACCGCAGCAACTGCAAAGCTGACCAGTCCGACATTAATACGCAAAAGCATAACCATAAGCACCATCACTACAATACCGGCAATAGTCGTCAGCTGCTTTTTATTAAAGCAGGGAACTTCTTTTTTCTGCTCCACAGCAGCAGAACGCAGCTTATAACCACCCAATAAAATGTAGACAATAACAGCATAAATAGTAAAGGAAAGAATGCCATTCATAAGAAAATCATTTTCAATACCTGTCAGGCCAAACTCTGCGCACAGATTCGCACCGATAATGCCGGTAGCAGCAAGCGGTGATAAACCACCGGCGCAAGAACCCAAAACAGTTAAGGTTGAAAGCAACACTGGACTGATTTTCATTTCTGCTGCCAAGGACATGGAAAAAACCATCATTATAGCCATAGTAGGCACGGAGCCTGGACCAAGCGCAGCAAGTATAATCGAGAATACATAAATAATGATCGGAATCAGGTAAACACGCTTACCTGCTAAGGAAATAACTTTTTGTGCCAGTAAATCCAGACTGCCGTTAATCTGTGCCAAACTGAACAAATAAGTTACACCCAAAAGCATCAGAAACAAAGAAGCATTGAAGCCTTTAATAATTTCCGCATCACTGATGCCTGCCATACGTCCCAAAAGCAAGGCAAAAGCTATGCACAAAAGACCCGTATTCATTTTACGGATAAAACCAAGCATTATCGCCAGCAGTAAAAAACCCAAGGATAACAGAGCCATCGGAAACCTCCAAAAAATTTATTTGAGAGTGTATTTGAGAGTGTAACAACGGGAATATTAAATATAACAGAATCGCCATTTATATAATAACACTTAGGAATTACTTTGTAAAACAGTAGTTTTGTTTATCTTATTCTTGTTTGGAATTAAAATTATTCCATACAGGAATAGTCTTTTTATTGTCGCCTCTGTGCAGATATAGATTATGCTATTCCCACTCTTTAAAGCAAAATAGTTTATTTCCTGCAAAATAAATGTTACAATAAATAATTGAGAGAAGATTAGACAATTTTCATAGCTATAACAACGCTGTGAAAATTACATTATGGAGATGATTGCTTTGCCAAATTATGCAGATATCAACGGACGGCCGATGAAGAAGCTGCAAATACAACAATACCTGCGCAAGCTGCAGCTCAACGATTTCGAGCCGGCTGTTAATTTAGCAACCCTGACTAAATTGCAGGACGCGCACCTCAAATATATCCCCTATGAAAACTTTGACTGTCTTAACGGCAAAATCACCTCGCTCAAAAGACAGGATATGTTCAATAAGGTTATCATGCACAACCGCGGCGGTATCTGCTTTGAGCTGAACGGACTTTACAACTGGCTTTTGGAATCCCTGGGCTTTGATGTGACCAGCTATTCCGCCCGCTTTATCGATAAAATGGAAACCTACCAGCTGCGCCGCCACCGCGTAATGTGTGTAGCTTTAGGCGATAAGCGTTATCTTACCGATGTCGGTGTGAACAGCGAAAGCCCGCGTGTGCCGCTGGAAATTACTGAAGGCCTGATTCAAAGCGACGGCATCAGCCAATACAAATTTACCCGCAGTGAATTTTGGGGCTGGCTGCTCTGGCAGAAGGAACGCGGCAAAATCTGGAAACGCCTCTTTGGCTTTACCGAAGAGCCGCAGATAGACAAAGACTTTATTACCGCCAGCTTCTGGTGCGATGCACATCCCAACTCACCGTTTATTAAAAGCAAAAAGCTGTCTATTTTCCGCGAGGACTGCAATATTACCGTTCGCGGCAACTATTTGAAATTTTACCTAGGCGGTCGCGTAAAATACCGTTATAAAATTAACACCGGTGCCGAGCTTAAGGAAATTCTTTGGGAATATTTCGGTATTAATGTAGAATACCGTCTCAAGGATGATGGTATAGAATACTAAGCCCGGCAGGAGATTTGTAAAATGCCTGATTTATTTTTTCCGAGTTATACAAAAAAAATACTGTCTGCTTTGAACGCTGCCGGCTATGAAGCATATCTTGTCGGCGGTGCCGTGCGTGACCTGCTTTTAGGCAAATCACCGGACGATTACGATATTACTACCAATGCTCTGCCGGAGCAGGTTTTGGCAGTTTGCAGTCAACAGGGATGGAAAACCGTTGACCAATTAGGTCACAATTTTGGCTGTGTAGTCATCGTTATCAACGGCGTTTCTACCGAAGTAACAACCTTCCGCGGCGAACGCTATAACGATGAAGATATGCATCGCCCTGCCGCAACCTGGTTTTGCAGCAGTCTGCGTGAGGATTTGAGCCGCCGTGATTTTACTGTCAACGCTATAGCGCTATCACTGGACGGCACATTGTATGACTACTTTGGCGGTCAGCAGGATTTGCAGCAGAAAATTTTACGTACCGTGGGTGACGCTAAGCAACGCTTCCATGAGGACGCGCTGCGTATGCTGCGTGCCTGCCGCTTTGTGGCACAGCTCGGCTTTACGTACGAGCAGGCAGGCTGCGAAGCACTGCCTGCCTGCGGTGCGCCAAATACGCCCTACTTTCTGCCACACGGCTACAGCTTTCCGGTTGAACGCTGCGCCGGTCTTTCGTTGGAGCGTGTACGCAAGGAACTGGAAAAGCTCATTACATCTGAATATGCAGGCAAAGGCCTGATGCTGATGATGGCAACAGGTCTTTTAGGCGCAAGCTGCCATGCCCGTGAAAACGGCAGCGATACTGTTATTCCCATTCTGCCGGAAGCACTGCATCTTTTAGGTCTGCACCAAAATCCGCGCTTTCATTTATATGACACATGGGAGCACACACTGCTAGCGATTGACAACAGCCCGCGCGATTTAGCCATCCGCTGGGCGTTGGTGCTGCACGATCTTGGCAAGGGCTTGCCGAATGTACGCAAGCTGAACAAGGAAGGACAACCAAGCGATCCCGGCCACGAAGCAGAAAGCGCCAAAATGTCTAAGGCTATCCTGACACGCCTAGGCTATAACAAAAGCTTCGTACATCTGGTGACCTGGCTGGTAGCGCAGCATATGCGCTTCGCGCCTATGCTGCTCACCGGCGAGCGCACCCTGCTGCGCTGGGTGCGCAGCGAAGCCGCCAACTCCGGCTTCCGTACGCAGGCAGAGCTGACACAAGCCTACAGTCTGCTAGTCGAGGTTTTTCTTGCGGATATGGGCGCTACCCACGCCCGCGAGAACGAACAGCTGATGGCCGAAGGACGTCTTTTAGGCCGTCAGGTTGTGGAGCTGGTACGCACACGCATGCCCGTATGCACCAAGGATCTTGCTGTCAGCGGACGCGAGCTGCTGCAAATTATTCCTCAGCATGAAATCAAAAATATTTTTACCTACCTGCTGGAACGCGTACAATCCGGCAATCTTCCCAACGAAAAAGAAGCTTTGCTCACAGCAGTCCATAAGCATCAAAAGCGCAAAGCTACAATCAGTTCAGGAGACAACATATGAAAACAAAACGCATTTTACTGGCCATTGTTTGCCTGATAGTAATTTTAGGCGGCCTTAATTATCTTTTGCAGCAATCCCCTATGCCCATCGGCACTCCCGGAAGCACACCGGCAGCCGGTGCCGCACAATTCGTAGGCAAGCACGATATCAAGGATTCTCCTTATTTTAAGCATCCTGATTTTTATAATATGCAATCTGACGAGCATCTTACTATTCTGCCGAAATTTGCAACTACGCAGCAAATCACTCATTATACCTGTGGTCCGGCAACAGCAAATATGGTAGTAAAATATTACAAGGGCCAAACGCTTGATGATGAGCTGGCCGTTGCTAAAATCATGGGCAGCAGCAAAACAGTCGGCACTAATACCAAGGGCATGGTAAACTACTTTGATAAAATCGGTTGGGAGGTTCATTCCTCCATTAAAGATAAAACTCCCGACAGCTATAAGGATTTCCTTAAATTTGTCGAGAGTAATCTGAAAAACAACACCCCTATTATTGTAGAAAACGTCGATTGGGGCGGGCATTGGCGTGTCATCATCGGTTATGACAGCATGGGCACCGCACACCAAAGTGACGATGTGCTTATTATGGCAGATCCCTATGATACCACCGACCATCTGCAGGACGGCTACAGCATTGTACCGGCAGAACGCTTCTTCTACATGTGGTTTGACCACCAGCTTTTCCCGCAAAGTGAGCAAAAACGCCAATGGCTGACGGCTAAACCAAAAGATTAAAAAGCACTCCATAATGTTTTTTCCAAAATAAAACCGTTGCCGCAAATTCCCTGCAGCAACGGTCTTTTATTTTATATGGATAAACTTTTAGATGGCAGCTTCCTGCTCCGCTCCGCGCACATGCGTGAAATAAGAGTACACTGCTACGCTCATCAGCACGCAGCCGGCAAATACAAGCACATAACGCGAGCTCATAAAGCTGCCCAAGGCACCGCCAACAAGCGGTCCTACCACACCGCCAAACTGCTGCGCGCTCGTAACCAGACCAAAGGCCTTACCGCGCATATTGGCAGCAGTAACACGTGTCAGGTTAGCATTGATATTAGGCACAGCACCTGCCAGGAACAGGCCGTAAACAAACTGAATAGCTGCAAACTGCCAAACAGTATTGATGAACACCTGGAAAAGGTTAATAAAACCGGCAATAAAGGTTACAATACAGAAAACGCGCACATAACCGAAGCGTTGGCCGCGTTTTCCCCAAAACGGTGCCGCTAAAATGCCGGTAATGCCGGACAGTGAGAAAACTACACCGGACATCTTGATAGCAGCATCACCCATATCATGCATCAGCTCGCCTACGTACAATGTAATCAACGGCTGAATCAGCATCACACAGGTCTGCACTACAAAGAACATAGCCATAATATATAACAAGCCCTTGTTATGCAAAGCGTTCTTTAAATCTGCCAACAGACTGCTTGCTTCGCGCGCGCCCTTATTCAATACGGACATATCCTTAACAATAAATACTACGGCACTTGTAGCAATAAACAAAGCAAAACTGCCTACATAAAACGAAGCACGCATGCCAAACCAGCTGCTCAGATAACCGCCCATCAACGGTCCCATGATAGTTCCGCTGGCTACCGCAGTCTGCATCAGTCCCATACCCCAGCCCATACGCTCCTCCGGTAAGGATGAAGACGCCATCGACATACAGGCAGGCACAAAGCCGGCAACAACACCGCACACAATACGCACCAGAAGAAGCTGATAGACATCCTGACAGACACCGGTCAGAAAATAGGTCAGCGCCAGGCCATAGCCGGCACGAATCGCCATCTTTCTCTGCCCGACATGGTCAGCCAAAGCGCCCCAATAAGGTGCCATCACGGCAGAACCCATAAAGGTTACGGCAAAGGTAATACCTGCCCAGAAGTTAACGTCAGGTTGAGCAACATGCAGCTCGCGCAGCAGATAAACAGGCAAAAACGGTATGCACATAGTATAGCTGGCGCAGCATAAAAATACTCCCAGCCACAATACAGGCAAATTCGCCTTCCAGCTGCTTTTTTTGTCAGAAGTAAAAGCTTGTATTGACATTTTATCTCCCTCTCATCTCTCTAATTGCTATTATAACACAACGCAGGCAGATAGTCACAGCAGATAAATGGCGAAGTTTTTTCTTTCTAGACAATAGATACACTTTTAGCGTATAATATTGTTTAGATTAAATTCGTATTGTTAGCGATAAAATAACCCGCTGGCAACTTTATCAGCGTAAAAATCAAAATGCAGACTTTGAGCCTGTAAAGGAGAGTGCAGAATTTGAAACCTTATAGCATGCAAGAATTAGAAGAATGCGGCTTTTTATCAAAAATATTCGGCAGCAAGCCTACCGAAAACGGCTGGAAGGAGCTCAACAATCTGTTGGCTGCAGCACCAGATGCTTTGGCTGTCAGTGCCGATGATGTACATCACGCTCTGAAAAAATGGGGCGTAAAATTCCATGATGATAATTTCAACCAACGCAGCGGTATTTACCGTAAGCTGGCAGATGTTGTCTTCACTGAAGTACAAACTAAAGAAGACGGCCTTTGGGCACAGCTTGCACATTTAGCTGAAATTTTGGAACTGCCGCCGCATCTGGCAAAGCAGGCTGATAAGGCAGCAAAAACAGCTGCTTATTTTGTCCGCTGCCGCGATTTGCTTGCAGGCACCGAAAAGCTGGATATCAAACAATTAAATGACTTATTCGGCTATGACTACGAAGACAGCCTTTCCATGCGTAAACAGGTTTTCCAGGCTCACTTCAATCAGAAGTTTGATGAAATCAGCAGCGCACAGCGCTATACTCCGGAAGAAGAAGCTGCCCTGCGTGCTGATTGCGCAACATTGGATATCCCTTACGAGTTAAAGAATAATATTGTCAGTGCTCTGGAAAAATACCGTAGCCTGTGGAATGCGGAGCATATGCCTTTAGGCGATATCAAGCAGGATGCCTTCCCGCTCAACCCCGGCGAAATCTGCCACGCTTATACCAACTGCGGTCTCTGCCAAAACAAAATGATAGAACGCGAGGACAACTACTATGAGCTGACACGCAAATTCCGCATTGATGAAACCGTTGCCTTCAAGGGCGAAAAAATAGAGCATCCCAAATTCACCGAGGAAATGACTATTATCGAAGAGCTTGGCATGTTCTTCCTTACTAACCAACGTTTAGTTTATATCGGTAAGAAAAATGCCTTCCATATCCCGCTCAACGTTCTCAACGGCGCTGATTTTGACGGCATCAACATTGTAACCTTCCATCACACCGATGGTACCGACAGTATCTTTAAATTCAGCGACGAGGCTGCCGGAGTTTTATACATTCTGTTCGAAAGAACCTTAAAAGCTGCTAAAGCTTAAAACCGCATACATAACAAAATACCCCTGCAGAAATTTTTCTGCAGGGGTTAAATTTTTATCAGTTATAAAATTTACAAGACAGCTTAAACCGTCAAAGAATTACATGCACTCTTTGATTGCTTTAGCCATACGTTGGATACCTTCAACAATGCGGTCATCCGGCATGTTGGAGTAGTTGATACGCATGCTGCGGTCAGTCTTTTGGTTCGGATAGAAAGCATCACCGATAACGCCGGCAACCTTCATCTCGATGCATTTGTTGAATACTTTGCGTGCGCTTACGCCTTCAGGGAAGGTCAGCCACAGGAACAGACCACCTTCCGGATGAGTCCATTCGGTACCAGCCGGGAAGTATTTCTCCATGGATTCAAGAATCAGATCACGACGATGTTTGTACAGAGCAACGATTTCTTTAACGTGTGCATCCAGATCATATTGTTCCATGTAAGCATCTGCAACACCTTGGTCAAAGTTAGAGGTGTGCAGGTCAGCGCTTTGTTTGATTTTAACAAACTCGCTCAGCAGGCTGTGCTCTGCAGCGATCCAGCCAAGACGCAGGCCCGGGCAGAAGATTTTGGAGAAGGTGCCCAGGAACATAACCAGGCCTTTGGTATCCATAGATTTCAGGGACGGCAGGATAGTGCCTTCATAGCGCAGTTCGCCGTACGGATTATCTTCGAGTACAGGCAGGTTGTGTTTGTTAACAACTTCCATAAATTTTTGACGGCGTTCCATGGACCAGGTACGACCGGTCGGGTTTTGGAAGTCAGGAATTACATAGATAAATTTGCAGTTCGGAGTGGTTTCCAGGATTTTGTCCAATTCTTCCGGAATCAGACCACCGTTATCGGTCGGAACCTCAACAAATTTCGGTTGGTAAGCGTTGAATGCGTTCAAAGCGCCGAGGTAGGACGGGCTTTCGCACAGAACAACGTCGCCGGGATCCAGGAACAGCTTGCCTGCGAAGTCCAGGCATTGTTGAGAACCGGTGGTAATCAGAATGTCATCAGGATCAACATTGGTGTGGTATTTATCAGCCATGCGTTTAGCAATTTTTGCACGCAGGGACGGACGGCCTTCGGTAGTTGCATATTGCAGCAGTTGACGACCTTCCTTCAGTACCAGGTCATGAGAAACCTTGGCAATTTCTTCTACAGGGAACAGTTCCGGTGCAGGCAGACCGCCGGCAAAGGAAATAATATCAGGCTGAGCAGTTAATTTTAACAGCTCGCGGATTTCAGAAGCTTGCATACGCTCCATACGTGTTGCGAATTTCATGTTTAAAAACCTCTCTTCATTGGAAACTATATTATTTTACCGTAACACTTATTGTAGCACCACAATCTAAAACAAACAAGCAAAATACCGTTTTCGATTAATTCTATTTATTTTTATGGCAAATTGTGTTAACTTATTAACGGTTTGCGCGGAAATTTGTTTGTTTTAATATTTCAGATACTTCAGTAAGCCATCCAGACCTTCCATGATATCGTCATAGGTCACTTCAAAGTCACCCGTATACCATGGGTCAGCAATACTTGCACCCTTACGCTCGGTATAATCGAGCAAAAGATGCACCTTACCCTGCGTATCTTCACCAATTACACGGCGCAAATTACGGATATTATTGCTGTCCATAGCCAGCAGCAAATCGTAATATTCGTAGTCACGCTTCGTTACCTGTACCGCATGCTTGCCTGCCACGCTGATGCCGTACTGCGCCAGCTTATTGCGCGTGCCGTGATGCACAGGATTGCCAATTTCTTCCCTGCTCGTCGCTGCCGAAGCAATTTCAAAATCAGCGGCAATGCCGCGTTTTTTTACAATGTCCTTCAATAAAAACTCTGCCATAGGCGAACGGCAGATGTTGCCATGGCAGATAAAGAGAATTTTATGCATTGGTGTGTCCTTTCTAAAACTTAAGAATTAATTAGAGCCTTATTTAATCCGTTTCTGAATATCTTCAACAGATGGCAGTTGCTTTTCCAGATCATCCGGCAGGCTACTGGTTATTTTGTATTCGCTTACACCAATCGGCTTCGAAATATCCTTGAGTGAATATTCTGCAACCACATTGTTTTTGCTTTTGCACAGAAGCAAACCAATGGACGGATTATCCTGCTCTTTTTTCAAAATGCCGTCCACGGCTGACAGATAAAAGTTTAGCTGACCAGCATATTCCGGCTTAAAATCACCGGTTTTCAATTCGATAACTACATAACAGCGAAGATTCAGGTTATAGAACAACAAATCAATGTAAAAATCATCGCCGCCTACATTTAGGTGATACTGGTTGCCCAGAAAAGCAAACCCTGTTCCAAGCTCCAGAAGGAGCTTTGTGACATCCCTAACAAGTGCCTGCTCAATATCCCGTTCAAGTATATCCTCCCGGAAAGGAATAAAATCAAATACATATGGGTCTTTCATTGTCTGCACCGCAAGTTCACTTTGCGGAGACGGTAAGCGGTGATCAAAATTTGTAACTTTATCTGCCAGAACCTGCCGCTGATACAAGTTGCTTTCAATCTGATGGACAAGAACATTTCGAGACCAGCCGTTTTCCGCTGACTTTTTGATATACCATTTACGTTCATCCATATCAGCGACCTTATCCAGAAGAACTATATTGTGACCCCATGGAATTTGTGCAACAACCTGTTGCACAAATTCTCGGTCTGGATAAATCTCTGCAAATTTTGCCATATACTTCAAATTACGAACAGAATATCCTTTGCTTTCTGGAAAAGCAATCCGAATATCTGCTGCAAGGTTATCAATAAACTTATTTCCCCATGATTTATGTTCATTAATCACACAACCTATATCATGATAAAGGAGCAACATATCTGCATTCGCATGAACTGCTGCACGGTACTGTGCAGACCTGATTTCGCTCTTGATATTTTCGATAATGGAGAGATACTCAGTTGTATTCATTAGCACACTCATCGCCTCGCTTTCACATAATTCTTATCATTATTTTCTCTATATAAGATGTTTTAATACTCAATCCTAAAATAATCAAGATATGCCTTATATCTATCCTGCGCAGCAAGGCAGGTATCCATCAGATAACCATTTTCCTTGCCCCACTCTTTTAAGCCACGATAGTAAAACATTTTCAGATTATCCTCTATAATAAACGGAACAATATGATACTTTAGGCACTCTTTAAACATAATCAGCCTGCCAACGCGACCATTACCATCCTGAAACGGATGAATCCTTTCAAAACGCACATGAAAATCCAAAATATCTTTAAACGTCTTACTCTTTTTCGCATTATATTTTGCCAAAAGCGCTCGCATCTGCTCGCTAACCTCTTCCGGTAAAGCGGTATCTCTGCCGCCAACCTCGTTCGGAAGCTTTTTATAATCACCGACAGCAAAACAATCCTTACGCGCATCACTCGTGCCGGTTTTCAAAATAAAGTGCAATTCCTTAATCAGCTTTTCGGATAAAGCAGTCTTTGCCTTATCTATAAGCAAATCAATACAGCGAAAGTGATTAGCAGTTTCAATAACATCATCCACGTTCAAAACTTCATTTTCCACACCTATCGTATTCGTTTCAAAAATATAACGCGTCTGCTCATGCGTCAGTCTGCTGCCTTCCATATGATTAGAGTTATAGGTCAACTCAATTTGCGTTTTATGATAGATGCCGCCTGCATATCTGCTTGCTTTTTCTTCCTGCAGAACCTTTAACAAGCTACGCTCGCTCTGCTTAATCTTATTAACACGCTCCGGTTTTACTGCCGTTTCCGGAATACTCCATACTCTGCCATGCAGCTCTGCTCCCTGCACACGTCCCTGCGCACAATAATTACGCACGCTGCGCTCGGATATCTGCCACTTTTTCGCTGTTTCCGCTACTGAAAGATACTTCATCTGCTCACCTCCGTTACGTTATATCTAAGAATAGTATAGCATGTTGACGGCAGAAACTTCAATTAATTTGTTTTGATAGCCAATTATTTTTGCCGTCAAAACAAGAAACAACCCCCAAAGCCGGACGATAAATCCTGCTTCAAAGGTTGCTTCATTGGAAGGCTATTCACATGTATAAAAGGAAATTTATTATAGCTTACAATTCGTATAGCTTGGCATTTTCCAAAAACTCTTCTACCGCAACGCCCGTCTGACGCGGAGCAAAACAGGTGTGGCCTGTATCTAGCTTGCTAATTTCCTGCATTTCCGCATCCGTCAAGGCAAAGTCAAAAATGTTCAGATTATCTGCCATACGCTGCGCATTAGCAGATTTTACAATCGGCACAACGCCACGCTGCACCTGCCAACGCAAAGCAACCTGCGCGACAGATTTTTCATGCGCCGCAGCAATTGTCTGCAATGTTGCATTAGCCAGAAAATCGGCCTGTCCTGCTGCCAGCGGTGACCATGCCTGCATAACAATATCTTTATTCTCCATATAAGTACGCTCTGCTTCACGCTGATAAAAAGGATTACATTCAACAAAATTTACTGCCGGCTTAACCTTGTTCCAAAAAACAAAATCCGCCAATTTGTCCTGCGTAAAATTATCTACACCTATAGCGCGAACCTTTCCTGCAGCATACAATTCCTCCAAGGCACGCCAAGCACCGTAATAATCATTATACGGCTGATGAATCAAATACAAATCAACATAATCTAATCCCAGCTTTTCCATAGAGCGTGCAAAGCCGCGTTTAGCACCCTCGTAGCTTGTATCTGTAATCCACAGCTTAGTGGTAATGAAAAGCTCTTTTCTGTCCAAGCCGCATTTTTTGACAGCCTGACCGACTGCGACCTCGTTCGCATAAGCAGCAGCCGTATCTATAAAGCGATAGCCTGTTTTGATAGCCTGAATAACTGCCTCTTCACAAGCCTTTAAATCTGTCATACGAAAGACACCATAGCCGATTTTCGGCATTTCTACTCCATTATTCAAAATAAACTTTTCCTGCACATCAATCAACTCCTTGCAATTATTTCTTTATCTACAAGTAGTATAAAGTCTTTTGCCGTCAATAGCAAATACCTATAAAAAATGATTTATCATAGTTGACACGCATAGTTAGTCGGTTTTATAATCATCTTAGCAATAAATTGTCAGTGAGGTGTTTTTATGGATATCCGTGTTTTACGCTACTTTCTTGCCGTGGCACATGAAAAAAATATCACCCGTGCTGCCGAAAGTCTGCATATTGCGCAGCCTTCGCTTTCCAAACAGCTTATAGATTTGGAAAAGGAGCTTGGAAAAACCTTATTGGTGCGCGGCAAGCGTCAGATTACGCTGACGGACGACGGCCTTTTGCTGCGCAAGCGTGCCGAAGAAATCGTTGGATTACTGGAAAAAACACAGTTGGAATTAAGCGCCGACGATTCCCGGCTCAGCGGCAAAATATCCATCGGCGGCAATCCTTCAGACTCTGTTCTGAAAAAGGCCACTGCCTTGCGCTCGCAATACCCTGACATCAGCTTTGACTTTTACAGCAGCGACGCTATCGACGTGCTAGAACGCTTAGACCATGGCACGCTTGATTTTGCTGTTTTTCTTGAACCGATTGATACAATGAAATATGAGTATATCTCCCTACCGGATGCTTCACGCTGGGGAGTACTCTTACCTACAGCATATCCGTCGGCAGCAAAGCCTTATATTGAAAAGCAAGACTTGACAAGATTTCCGCTTATTTTTCACAGACGCGCAGGTCTGCAAAGGCTCATCTCACGCTGGGCAGAAGCAGACATCAGTAAGCTGAATATTGCAGCCACCTACAATGTTATCAACGGTTCGCCGGCAAGATTTGTCAAAAGCGGTTTAGGTTATTTTCTTACTACCGAGGATTTACTGTCATCTGCCTTTGACGAAGAATTATGCTTCCGCCCGCTTGAGCCGCCGCTGGAAATTCATTATGCGCTGATTTGGAAGCGCTACGCCTCCTTCAGTAAGGCTGCGGAAAAATTTTTAGAGCAGTTTTACTAAACTCCGTTAAAATTGCATTTGTACAATTTCATATAAAAACAAGAAGGGACTGTCACCGCAAGTTAGTTTTACTTACGCGACAGTCCCTTTTTGCTTATCATTATTACTTCAGCAGTTCCTTTTCTTCCAGATACACAGCCAGCAGCTGCGCCACCTTATTCACCAGCTTCAGGCAGTTTTTCAAATGCTCACGCGTATTAAACTCATAGGGCATCAAATCACCGCAGGCACAGGAGCCGAATTCCTTGGCAAAGCGCTCATGGAATTCCAGCGTTAACGGATAAATTTCTGCCAATGGCTTATCGCTAGGCTGATTGCGGCCGGCCAACGTACTGATGACCATTACGCAGCCTGCCATCGCCCCGCACAAATCGCGCGCATGACCAATGCCACCGCCAAACCCGGAGCACAGACGGAAAGCGTTATCATCAATATTCACGCCTGCCTCCTTGCGGAAGGTTTCCACAATCGCTTCGCAGCAGTTATAACCGCTCTTAAAATTGTTGCCTGCTGCCATGCCCATTTTTTCACTAAATTCACTCATGCTTTTCTCCTCCTTGCATAATAATATTAATATGCTTACTTTTTGTTGTTATCGCTTTCCGTTGCATACGGCCAACCGCTCATGCCTCCCTCCAGGCTGTAAACATCTCTGAAGCCACGGGCGCGCAGGATAACCTCCGCTTCGTAGCCGCGCAAATCAATCTGGCAGGCTGTAACTATTTTCTGCTCTTTATCCATCTTGCTGATATCCGCTGTCCGCAAGGTATCAAGCGGCAGATTTACTCTCGACGGAATGTCGGCAATACGCTTAGCTGCTACCTCTGCCGGTGTGCGTACATCAACGAATAAATAATCCTCCTGCGTACGGTCCTTTTCAAAGTCTACAGGATTAATGCTGCGCAGCTGACCGTCAATTTTATTTTGCAGGACATTAGCTGCCGTTGCGATATTCTCAATCGGCGTATTAAACGGCGGAGCATAAGCCAGATCAAGTCCGGACAAATCATCCAGCGTTGCACCTAAAGAAATTGCCGCCGCCAATGTATCAATACGCTTCGCTACGCTCGCTCCGACAGCCTGCGCACCTAATACGCGTCCGCTGCTCTTTTCCGCCAACAGCTTCAGCACAATACGTCCTACTCCCGGCATATAACCCAAACGGTCAGAGCCTGGTACAACTACGCTTGCAAAATCAATACCGGCCTGCCGTGCAGTCCGCTCGTTCAAACCGGTTGCCCCAGCTTCCTGCGCAAAGAAGCGACAAGCGGCAGTTCCCAGGACACCGGGATATTGCTTCCGCGCTCCGCAGATATTATCCGCAATTACGCGGCCATGCTTGTTGGCGGTAGAACCCATAGGCACAAACACCTTGGCTCCGCTGACACGATGAGTGTTTTCCGCACAGTCACCTCCGGCATAAATTGCATCATCGCTTGTCTGCAGGTATTCGTTAACCGCAATACAGCCGCTCGGACCTATAACAAGGCCGGCCTCACGCGCCAGCTCCACATTCGGACGCACGCCGACGGCAACGATAACCAGCTGTGCCGGGATTACGCGTTTATCTGTCTGCACTCCGCTAACTTTACCTTTTTCTACGATAAAGGCACCTGCTCTTTCCTCCAGATAAATGTCGAGCAACGGATTTTTCGTATCACGCAGCAGCAGTGCTGCCATATCCTCATCAAGCAGCTGCGGCAGCAGTCTGTCCTGCTGTTCCAGAACACTGGTATGCAAACCGCGGCGCACAAAAGCTTCTGCCAGCTCCAGACCGATAAAGCCTGCGCCGATGATAACTACATCCTTAACGCCGCCTTCGGCAATTTCCTTATCTACTGCTGCAACATCCCACGGGAACCAGAAGCTGTGAATGCCTGCGGCATCAGCATTAGGCAAGGGAAGCTTCACCGGCGTACTGCCGGTTGCCAACACCAGCACGTCATAAGACAGCTGTTTCGGCTCTCCCTTTTCCACATAATGCACGCATTTTTGCACTCTGTCTATTTTTTGCACATTACAGCCGCAGCGGGCATCCACGCCCTTCACGGCCGCGAAATAATTACTGTCGCGCAAGGCTCCCTGCGGTGTATGGTCAAAGCTGTCCATGCTCTTAACCTCACCGCTTATAAAATACGGAAAGCCACATGCGCCATAGCTCAGTTGTGGTCCGCGTTCCAGCACGATAATCTCTGCTTCGGCATCCAGCCTGCGCAAGCGCGTCGCCGTTTTCATACCGGCTGCCACCCCACCGACGATTACTACACGTTTACCCATAATGTCACCTCCAAGAACGAATTTAATGTTATCTTACTATTATGAAAATTTAATTGTCAAAACCGCTTCTGTCAGCAAATACTACTCTATAATCATTATAACAAAACAGCCTCCGAAAGCAAAGCTACGAAGACTGTTTACCAAAATTATTATATGCTATTTTGCTTCATACACACTCAAAGCTTCCATTGCCAACGCATAGCCCGCAAAGCCCAGGCCGCAAATCTGACCGACGCAGCCTGCCACCGTTACAGAATGATGGCGGAACTCCTCACGCTGATGGATGTTGCTGATATGCACCTCAATCGCAGGAATATTTACTGCCTTCAATGCGTCCAGAATTGCTACACTGTAATGCGTAAACGCCGCCGGATTGATAACAATGCCGTCAAAATGACCGTAAGCATTCTGAATAGCGGTAACTATATCGCCCTCATAATTGCTCTGCAGCAGCTCCACCTCTACTCCAAGGCGGTCAGCCGCCGAGCGAATGTAAGCACACAGGCTGTCATAATCATCACGGCCATAGATATTTTTTTCACGGATGCCCAGCATATTAATGTTAGGACCATTCAAAACTAATATTTTACGCATCTTTATCCCTCCAGCTTAGCGGCAATATTCAGCAGCTCATGCAGCACTCTGCCGAAATCGCCATTATTATCAATAGTATAATCCGCATATCGGCGGTACAGCGCAATACGCTCGTTATATAAAGTATAAAGCTTCTGCTTATCGGCAGCTAGCAACGGACGCGCATCACCGGCAATACATCCGATGATGTTTTCCGGTTTGCGGTCGATAAAGACCACAACACCGCCGCGCTTCAGCAGCTCCATGTTTTCCGCACGCTTTACGGCACCTCCGCCGGTTGCAATAACAGCTCCGTCACATTCCGCCAGATACGCCAGTGTGCGCGTTTCCGCTGCGCGAAACGCATCCTCGCTTTCCGCGAAGAAAGCCTTTATCGTGCGCTGTTCACGCTCTTCGAGGACAGAATCGGCATCATAAAACGGCAGCTGCAAGCGTTTCGCCATGCGCTTGCCAAAGGTGCTTTTGCCGCAGCCCGGCATACCAATCAGCACGATATTTTTCATATAGTCTGCTCCAAATCCTGCATGATTTTGACGATGAGCTCACTGTCGTATTTTTCGCCCTGCCAGATTTCCTGGGCAGCCACAGCCTGCGCCACAAGCATGAACAAGCCATTGACAGTCTGCATCTTCGCCTCGGCAGCCTGCTTCAAGAACATAGTCTGCTTGGGGTTATAAATCAAATCGACAGCAGCATCAAAATTGCTGATTTCCTCAGGCGTAACAGGTGCTGCGTTAACCTTGGGATACATGCCCACAGGCGTGCAGTTGACAATCACATCACCGGTCAGCGCTGCTAAGCCGTCATAATCAATAAACTTGCACTTAGGCGCAATTTTAAGGAAATCCTTATCAACATGCGCAACATCACGCGTAACAAGATACAGCTTGCCGACACGCTTATCAACCATATATTTGACAACAGCACGCGCTGCGCCGCCGGTACCCAGCACCGCAACACGCTTAGCGCGCACATCAATATTATTGTATTCCAGCATTCTGCCAAAGCCAAAATAATCGGTATTGTAGCCTTCAGCACCGTTTTCATCGAACTTAATAGTATTTACAGCGCCGATAGCCTTAGCCTCACGCGTAATGCTGTCCAAAAAAGGCATAACGTGCAATTTATGAGGAATGGTAACATTGCTGCCCGCATAGTTGGCACGCAGCTCTTCCATACGCTTGGGCAAGTCCTCCTGCGTTGTTTCCAGCAGCGTATAATCGCCCTCGATACCGGTATATTTAAAAAACAGCTCGTGAATCTGCGGTGAAAGGCTGTGTCCCAGCTTACCGCCCAAAAGTCCGTAATGCTTCATCTGTTTATTCCTTTCGCTCGTAAGCACGATAATTGCCAAGAACCTTGCAATAGGTGCTCTTAGATTTTATTTCTTCCATTACATCGATAACCAGCGGATCTGCCAGATTACCGGTAACATCGATGTAGAAAAAGTATTCCCACGTTTTGCCGACAATCGGACGCGATTCCAGATTCAGCATATTCAGGCCCATATGATAGAAGCTGGCAAGCATTTTATACAGTGAGCCTGTTTCATGCTTCACGGCAACAATCAAGGTAATCTTATTTGCATTCGCTACGATTTCCGGATTTTTGGCGATAATAACAAAGCGGGTATAATTATTGCTGTTGCTGTTAATCGCCGGCGCAATAACCTTTAGATTATACAGCTCCGCTGCCTGCTTGCCGGCAATAGCACCCAAGGTTATATCCTGCTTTTCGGCAACCTCCTCCGCACTCTTAGAGGTACTGAAATAAGGAACCTGCTCTATATCCGGATAGTCATGAAAGAAATCAGCGCACTGCTTCAAGCCCTGCGGATGCGAATACACTGTTTTAATCGTGCCAAGCGACGCACCCTCACAGCCTAAAAGATTTTGTTCAATCTTTACGCACTGCTCGCCTACAATGCTGCAGTCATATTGGCGTAGCAAATCATATACCTCGGTAATACCGCCTGTCGAAGAATTTTCAATCGGCAGCACGGCGTAATCCATAGTGCCATCGCTGATACCGGAAATTACCTCTTCAAAGGTCTGGAAGTGATGACGATTGTAGCGGCGTCCATGAAAATATTCCTCCAACGCCTGATGCGTAAAGGAGCCTGCAGGACCGAAGCAAGCAACCTCATAGGTTTTGTCGTTTTCTTCCGACAGCGCAGTTTCTTCCAGCAGACAGGCCTGATCGATAATACCGCGCATAATATTTTTCACAGCCACGGAATATTCCTTGTTCTCCAAAAAGCCCGCTACCTTTTCGATAACCTTAGCTTCACGGTTTTTGTCCTTAACAGGCAGGCCTTTGGATTTTTTATAGGCAGCCACCTGCATAACAAGCTGCAACCGGCTTTCCAATACGTCTGCCAACTGTTGGTCAACCTTGTCTATTTCTTGGCGGATTTTTTCTAAATCAAGCTCCTGCATATTATTTCTCCCATTTCTTCGCTTCTAAAAGTAAATCCCACAGCGTCCACGCAACCACCGCTTCGATAACAGGTACGGCACGCTGTACAATACATGGATCATGTCTGCCGACAATTGCCAGCGTTGTATCAGCCTGCTCCTTAAGGCTCACTGTCTGCTGCTCGCGCGCAATCGACGGCGTAGGCTTAATTGCCACGCGCACTACCAAAGGCATACCGTTGGTAATACCGCCGGTAATGCCGCCGTTGTGGTTTGTCAGCGCCTGCACCTGGCCGTCAGCGTAATGCAGCGCATCATTTGCTTCAGCACCAGTCAGCCCGGCAAAGCCAAAGCCGTCGCCAAATTCTACGCCTTTAACAGCAGGCACGGAAAACAGCGCATGGCTCAGCATGCTTTCCACGGAATCAAAATACGGTGCTCCGATGCCAGCAGGCAAATGCAGTGCAATAGCTTCAATTACGCCGCCCACGCTGTTAAGCTCACTCTTGGCCTGCAAAATGCGCTCCTGCATTTTTGCGCCGACAGCGTCATTCATAACTGCAAACTTTTTCGTATGCAGCTCTGCTAATACTTTGTCACTTACACCCATTGGGTTTAAGCGCTCTTCTTTGATATCGTTAATCTGCAGAATATGCGAACCAACAACAATACCATGTTGTGCCAACGCCTGCTTGGCCACAGCACCGGCAAAAACGAGCGGTGCCGTCAGTCTACCGGAAAAATGGCCTCCGCCGCGATAATCATTAAAGCCCTGATAACGCACATGCCCTGCGTAATCCGCATGACCGGGGCGCATCTTATCTGCCAAAATGCTGTAATCCTTGGAATGCTGGTCGCTGTTAACGATACGTGCGCACAGCGGCGTACCTGTTGTAAAGCCATTGAAGAAGCCGCTTTGGATTTCTACCGTATCGCTCTCCTTGCGTGCTGTGCTCAACGCATTCTGTCCGGGAGCACGGCGCGCCATTTCCGCAGCAATCGCCGCTTCATCCAACGCCAGTCCCGGCGGCAGTCCATCCAACACTACGCCGATGGATTTACCGTGCGATTCTCCGTATATCGCCATTTTTATATTCATGCCAAAAATTCCGCTCATGCCAGCACCTCAATTTTTCCGCCTACGCTCTTGTAATCCTCCCAAAAATCAGGATAAGATTTGCTTACACTGCCTGCGCCGGTCAAAGTAATCGGTTCCTTGCAGCATTGTGCGGCAATAGCCAGGCTCATAGCAATGCGATGATCGTTCCAGGCATCTGCCTCTACACCACCGCGCAAGCCTTCAGGCTTGCCGCTAATCGTCAGGCCTTCCGGCTCTTCCGTAATTGCCGCACCTATTTTGTTTAATTCGCTTGTAATAGCCGCCAGTCTGTCGCATTCCTTAATACGCAAGCGTCCCGCATTGATAATCCTTGTTGTTCCCTCGCTTACTGCAGCCAGAACAGTAAGCACAGGAATAATATCCGGGCAATTTGAAGCGTCTATTACCGTTGCCTGCGTTGCACTGCTGTTTACGGTTACACTGTCAGCATTTTTGGCAATATCAGCACCCATGCGCTGCATAATTTCTACCACAGCCTTATCACCCTGCAGCGAAGCAAAGTCAACACCGCTTGCCGTAATGCCTGCGCCCAAAGCACCGCCGACAGTCCAAAAGGCTGCCTGCGACCAATCGCCCTCAACCTTGCTGTCCTGCGCTTTAAAATGCTGCTTGCCGGGCACAAGATAATGACGATGTGCACCATCTACATTTTCTACTTTAACACCGTACTTCGCCAAGCAGTTCAGCGTCATATCTACATAAGAAGCAGATTCCAGCGGCGAAGTAATAATAATTTCGGAATCGCCCTTTAATAACGGTAAAGCAAAAAGCAGACCGCTGACAAACTGACTGCTGACATCTCCCGGCAGCTCAAATTTACCCGGCATCAGGTGACCGTTCACCGTCAACGGCAGATTGCCGTTATCATTAAAATATTGCACAAACTGCTTATCCAAAATATCGTAATACGCCTGCAAAGGACGCGATACCAGCTTGCCGTGACCGATAAAGGTCAGCGGACAGCCAAGATTTGCTCCTAAAGGAATAAAAAAGCGCAAGGTAGAACCGGATTCACCACAGTCAACATTATCTGCCGCTGCAATCGGATGACCTGTTCCCGTAATCTGCAAAGCCTTACGTCCCTCTATCATGCTGGGAATTTCGTCAACGCTCACGTTCATAGCACGCAAAACGCGCATCGTTGCTTCAATATCCTTGGACATGCTGATATTATCGACAATGCTGGTGCCACCTGCAAGACCTGCACAGATAATTTCCCTGTGTCCCATGCTTTTAGATGACGGAACCTGCACTGTTCCTGCCAATTTTGCAGGATAAATTTTTACCTTTTCCATTTAGCCTCACCCCAAATACCTTGGCACTTGCTGCCAATCAACTTTCTGCAGTACGCCCTCGCCTATCTGCTGCAAAATAATGAGGGTAATGCTGTTGCCGTTCTTTTTCTTATCTCTTGCCATTGTATCAAGCAGCTGCGCTTTTTCTACGCCCGCAGTCAACGGCAAATTATACTTTTCAAGTACGCTCTTAATACGCTCAGCGCTGCCTTTGGCTGTCATTCCCAGCTCTTCGGTGCGCTTTGTCAGCTGATACATGCCGATTGCCACACCCTCGCCATGTGTGAAGCTGCTGTAGCCGAAATGCTGCTCCACCGCATGTCCCAAGGTATGACCGAAATTCAGCAGCATGCGCAAGCCTGTATCAAATTCATCCTGCTCTACAATGCGCGCTTTTATTGCACAGCAAGTAGCAACCACGCTGTCAATATCTGCCAACAGCTCCGCATCATCGGCATAGCCGGCAATTTTTTCAAAAAGCGCTGCATCCTTAATGCAGCCGTATTTAATCGCTTCAGCCAAACCATCATGCAAAAAGCGTGTAGAAAGCGTTGCCAGTAAGTCTGTGTCGATAAAGACAGCTTTTGGCTGATAAAAGGCACCGGCAAGGTTTTTGCCAGCCTTCAAATCTACGGCAACCTTACCACCCACGCTGCTGTCAATCTGCGCCAGCAGTGAGGTTGGTATCTGCACAAAGGCAATGCCACGCATAAAGCTGGCAGCGGCAAAGCCGCCCAAATCACCGACAACACCGCCGCCAAGCGTCAGCACAACATCGGTGCGCGTGAGTCCTGCTGCAGCAAGCTGTTCCAATACATCGCTGAGCACCTGCATGTTCTTGCTCTGCTCTCCGGCTTCAATTACCACCTTATGCACAACAAGGCCAGCCTCTTCGAGGCTAGCCTGTAATTTTGCTGCGTATAAGGGTGCAACATTCGTATCGCTGATAATTGCAGCCTTGCGCGCCTTCGGCAGCAACGCTGCAACCTTAGAGCCGACCTGCGGCAGCAGGCCGGCGGCTATTTCAATATCATAGGCATGAGCGCCTAATGCAACATGAATTTTCTTCATTAAAAAAGCTCCCTTCTCCGTGCTCCCGCCTTGCGCATCAGCTCCTTCAGCTTTTCGCCGTCATCACTGCGCAGAGCGTCGCGCCACAGCACCAGCTGCTCCATATATTTGTCTATTTCATCCGCAACCTTTTCCCTGTTGGCTAGGAACAGATTGCACCATAATTCAGGATTGATATCTGCTACACGAGTGCCATCTCGGAAGCTGCCGGCAACGAAGTACTTGGTCTTATCATCAAAGGAAGCGCTGTCCATAAGCGCTACCGCAGTAACATGCGGCAAATTGCTGGTGTAGGCAATCGTGGCATCATGCTGCGCCGGTGTAACCTGCACCGTATGCTTGCAGCCAAGGGCCAGAGCAAATTGCTCCAGCCAGCTGACAGCAGCCTGCTTATTATGCTTTTCCGGCACGATGATGTAGTTCGCATTCTGAAAGATATGCGCATCGCTCATGCCCAGGCCACTGCCCTGACGTCCGGCCATCGGATGGCCGGAAATAAATTCCATGCCATCCTTTAAAAGAGCCTGACCTCTGCTGATCATATCGTTTTTGATGCCTGCAACATCAGTCAGCAAAACGTTTTCGTTAAAGAAATCAACGTTTGCAGCTATAAAGCCCACGATTGCTTCAGGATAAATAGCGCAGATGATTACGTTGGCCTCCTTAAGCCGGTTATCAGGCTCAGTCATGCCAATATCAACCAAGCCCTGCTGCTCTGCCTCCTGCAGTGTTGCTGCATCACGCTCTATACCGATAATCTGCTTAACGCCCAGCTTGCGCAATGCTTTGGCATAGGAGCCGCCAATCAGCCCCAGGCCAACGATAGCAAAGCTGAGCTCCTGCCACTTTGTACTTCTATTTTCGCCACCAAAATCAGCTTCCAAAAAAATCACTCCTAATCTGCCATACTACTATTATAACTCTCTGCCGACAATGTTCGCAATGCCTCTGAGGTCGCCCATCAGCTTAGCAAAGCGGTCAGGCTTCAAGGATTGGGCGCCATCGCACCATGCTGCTTCCGGATCGTTATGTACTTCAATCAACAAACCGTCTGCACCGACTGCAACTGCTGCTTTAGCCAAAGGTTCTACCATCCACCACATGCCTGCTGCATGGCTCGGGTCAACTACTACCGGCAGATGGCTGAGTCTTTTTACTGCAGGAATCGCACTGACATCGAGCGTATTGCGGGTGTAGGTTTCAAAGGTACGGATACCGCGTTCGCAAAGGATAACATTTTCGTTGCCTTCGCTCATAATGTATTCCGCTGCCATCAGCCATTCCTCAATAGTTGCTGCCAAACCGCGCTTCAACAAAATAGGCTTATTGGTTTTGCCCAATTCCTTGAGCAGGTCAAAGTTCTGCATATTGCGGGCACCGACCTGAATCAGGTCAACATCCTCAACAAAGCGTTCCACCATGTAAGGTGACATGATTTCCGTAACAATCGGCAGACCGGTGGCAGCCCTGGCATTTTTCAGGAAATCCAGACCTTTTTCCTTTAAACCCTGAAAGGAGTACGGAGAGGTGCGTGGTTTGAAGGCACCGCCACGCATCAGCGTAGCGCCTGCAGCCTTAACATCCTTGGCAATTTCCGTAACCTGCTCCTGAGTTTCAACGGAACATGGACCTGCGATAACCTGCAGCTTTTTGCCGCCGAATTTTCTGCCTGCAACATCTATAATGCTGTCATCTGGATGGAACATGCGGTTCGCACGTTTGAAAGGCTCCTGCACACGCATTACCTTTTCTACACCCTCGACAACACGCAAAAGGTTGATATCCAACGCGCTGGTATCACCAACAACACCAAACAGTGAAGCATTTACGCCATCACTGGCATGAATCTGAAAGCCCTTGCTTTCTAATTGGTTTTTCAGCTTAGTTTTTTCCTCAACAGTTGCATTTTGTTTGAATACGATAATCATGATAAAATCTCTCCTTTAATCTAATCTACTATGCTACAATACTACTCCCAGATCAGGAGTTATTACAAACCCTTACGCTTTTTGATCTTGCTAAGGGATAATGCCTTGACTTACATATCTCTGCCGACAATTCTGGCAATACCCTTCAGCTCACCCATCAGTCTGGCGAAGCGTTCAGGTCTTAAGGACTGTGCGCCGTCACAAAGCGCTGCTTCCGGATTGTTGTGGACTTCAATCAAAAGTCCGTCGGCACCGACTGCTACAGCAGCCTTTGCCAAAGGCTCTACCATCCACCACAGTCCTGCCGCATGGCTCGGGTCAACTACTACCGGCAGATGGCTGAGCTTTTTCACAGCGGGAATTGCGCTTACATCCAATGTATTGCGCGTATATGTTTCAAAGGTGCGAATACCGCGTTCGCAAAGGATAACGTTTTCGTTGCCCTCGCTCATGATATATTCCGCTGCCATCAGCCATTCCTCAATCGTTGCTGCCAGACCACGCTTTAAAAGAATTGGCTTATTGGTTTTGCCTAATTCCTTCAGCAGTTCAAAGTTCTGCATGTTGCGAGCGCCAACCTGAATCAAATCTACATCTTCTACAAAGCGCTCAATCATATATGGTGACATGATTTCTGTTACTATCGGCAGGCCTGTTTCTTTTTTTGCACCTTTTAAATATTCCAGGCCAACCTCCTTCAAACCTTGGAAGGAATACGGCGAGGTGCGGGGCTTGAAGGCGCCGCCGCGAAGCATTGATGCGCCGCCAAGCTTGATGGACTTGGCAATGTCCGTAACCTGCTCCTGCGTTTCGACTGAGCACGGACCTGCGATAACCTGAATCTTACGTCCGCCGATTTCAACACCGCCGACATTAATCACGGAATCCTGCGGATGGAACATGCGGTTAGCACGCTTAAACGGTTCCTGCACACGCATTACCTTGTCTACTGCATCATCAATACGCAGCATATTGATATCAAGTGTGCTGGTATCACCGATGATGCCGAAGATGGTCATGTTGACACCGTTGATTTCGTTAATTTGGAAGCCCTTGCTTTCCAAATTGCTGCGCATCTTCGCTTTATTTTCCTCCGGAGCTCCCGGCTTGAATACTATTACCATAAATTGTCTCCCCTTCGTTCTGACACCCTTGTCATTTAATTTACCATACTGCTATAAGCTACCATGCTACAAAAAAAGCAGGCTCCCGTAAAAGAGCCTGCTGTAAAAGCTAAATCTTAATTGCAAGCACTGCGCTCGCAAATACTATTTATAGTCTCCAATACGATGATTACTGCTATATGATTTTTCCCATGCAAAATAACCGGTGCTAAAATAATAGTTAAATACCGGTGCGTAATAAAAACCATATTCAATTGCAGTGTTCATCATTTTAGATTCCATCATTTTCACCTGCAACAAATTCAGCATTTCCTTATGCTTCAAAATTCATCGCCGCAATCAGCGATTGAGGTTATTTTACTCCTCCTGCTCCGCAAACGTCAAGAAAAAAGCTTAATTTTATTTATTTTTTATCTTATCGCATAATTATTGTAAACTAGGTTACAGTAATAACACTGTCTTCAAAGCAGTAACACAAAGTTTTACTGCTGATTTATAAGACAACATTATTTTTAAGCTTACTTATAAATTCTGCCAACCGCTCCACAGCAGCATCAGCGCTCCTACAAGCACCACCGCCAACGCCAGCTTACGGAACAGATGCTGATTCAGGCGATAGAAAAATTTTTCTCCCAACCATATAGCCAAAAACATCACCGGTATAGTGTACAGCAGCAAACTCCAATCAACGGTGCCGCTGACATTGCCGTAAAAATAATTTACCAACACCGTCAAAAAGCCGCTTAAGCCAAAGAACCAGATCATGTTAGCCCGCATAACATCCTTAGGCAGCTTTTCGTTAAGAAAATATAATACTAGCGGTGGTCCGCTGACACTGGTAGACGCGCCGAAAAAGCCGCTCAAAATTCCCGCACCCAAACGCCCGCAGGTTTTGTTTTTTATCGGCAGTGTACATTGCAAGCTCAGCAAAACAGTGGCAGCTACAAGCACTGCTCCCAAAAACACCTCCAGTTGTGCCGCAGGCAGCATCTTCAGCACCCAGCTTCCCGGAACCATGCCAATGATACTTCCCAATGTCGTCAAAATAACGGTTTCTTTAACAAATCCTTCACGTACCCTGTACATAGTAATCGCCCGCAAAACCAAATTCAACAGCAGGACAAAAATAACTGCTGCTTTAACCGACATCACCAAAGTAAGCACAGGCATAGCCACCAAAGCAAAGCCAAAGCCGGAAACAGTAGAAAAAAACGATGCTGCAAAAATAATTCCGATTGTTAAAATAATCGCAGTACAATCCATTTACTTCTCCCTCAACAAATGAGCTATTCTAAATTTAATTGTAGCAACTGCAGCAACGGCAGTCAAATGAAATGTCAGGCAAAAGCAAAAATCCGTGTAAACCGAAGCAAGCCTTCTGTTTACACGGATTTTCAATTTCAACTTTCTTCTAAAATACAGGGATTAGTCAAAGCGCCTACGGCATCCGCACGACAGCGGTTGCAATGCTGCATCTGCGGCATCCACTGTTTGCAAACATTACGCAGTTGGGCAATTTCTTCAGCCGCAGGCTCCGCAAGATGCGCAAAGCCCGTTCCCTCCACCGGCAGCATCGGTAAAATATTCTGCAGCTTTGCTCCCAACAACGCCATACGTCTGGCAATCGCCGGGATTTCCTGTATATTCACGCCGGGGATAGCCACCGTATTTATCTTCACCTTCACGCCGTATTCACCAAGCAGCTGCAATCCTTCTATCTGTCTTTCTAAAAGCAGCGCAGCAGCCTCTTCGCCGACATATTTTTTGCCGTCATCGTTGATAAAGCTGTAAATATGCGCTCCGGTGTTGCTTGTAATCGCATTCACCGTCACCGTAACATAATCAACGCCCAAGGCTGCAATCTCCCTGGCATACTTCGGCAAATACAGGCCATTGGTCGACAGGCAGAAGAAAACATCCTTATCAACCTCACGAATCATGCTCAGCGTTCTGCTGACCGCCGGCCAGTTGGCCAATGCATCGCCGGGCCCGGCAATGCCTGCTACCGTCAGCTTCGGTACCTTAGCCTTCATCAGCAGATACCAGTCGACTGCATCCTCCGGCACCATAACACGAGCTACGACACCGGGACGGCTTTCATTTACACAGCTGTATTTGCGCAGACAATAATTGCACTGCATATTGCATTTGGGTGCCACAGGCAGATGAATACGGGCGTAATCGCTGCATTTAGCTGTAAAACAGGGATGTGTTTCAAGCTCACTCATGATTTACCTCACAAATACTTTCACGCAAGCCGGCATATCGGCCATCTGTTTTATATTGCTGCTGCAAGGCGCCGTTAACAATCTGCTCAATGAATAAAGCAGCGCCACGCGCTCCGACCAATGTGTTATCGGTAAAGCACAGCTGGTCAAAGGCAGGATAAGCACAGCGCACTAACGGCACCTGCTGTGCATCAGCCAATTTTTTTAAGAATGAAGAACCGCAAAACAATACAGGTTTATATTGCTTAGCAGCCTCCGCCATTTTATCCAAGCTAAATTCCGCTGTATCCTCTGCGATAACAACACGCATGCCCAGTTCTTCGGCAAAAAAGCTCTGCAGGCCATCTAAATGTGCCTTATCCGTAGCCAAAGCCACAGGCAGCTGATACAAATTCACCAGATAATCGGCACTGCGATAAACGAGCTTTTTCGCAGCAGCTTCCAGTTCGGCAAGCTCATAGGAGAAATCAATTTTCAACGCTTCTCCTAGCTGACGCAAAAACTGCTGCATGCCTGCCACACCATAAGGATAAGCGCATTTGATATACGGCACGCCAAATTTTTCCTGTATTTTCTTCGCTAAAGGCTCGCCGTAGCCAAAGCAGATATTCAGCTCTGCCTGCGGCATCGCTGCAATATCCCGCAAGCTGCAATCCTGCAGCGCGCAGTTAATTTTAACCTTGGAACCTAAAAATTTCTTTAGCTCGGCTAAATCATTATCCGCATAAGGATCATCGTTCATTATGCCAAAAATATTTATCGTGGCAGCTTCTTTTTTCTCCGCAGGTTGGAGCAAAGGCAGCAACGTCAGATAAGCTGCTTCTACACCGCTGTCAATATTCCCTGCGTATCCCGGCGCTTTTACATGCAACAATTTTTGCGAACCTTCGGTAGTAGCCAAAATACCGTCCACATCATCGCCGATCATATTCGGCACGCAGCCACTGACTACAAATACCGCACCGCAATGCGTAAAAATACGCTCCGCTTCCTGCAAAGCCTTACGCAAGACCTTCTCGCCACCATTAACAACATCCTCATCATAGATAACATCCGAGGCCTGACGTACATCATAAGGCTTGCCCGCATATCTGAATGTCAAGCTGCCCCATTGACAGCCGACAACGGAATGCTGCAGGATTAAGGCGTCCTTAATACCGCCAAGAGCACGCACAGCACCAAACAACGCACAGCTACTTAATGGTTTCATTATTTTCTCTGCCTCCATACTCTGCTATACAGTTCGCGTGATGCTTTACTGTCTTTATCAGCTTCGCGCATCGGATAAAATACCGGGTCATAGGCCAGCTTGCTCAGCAAAAGACTGCTGCCTGTTCGCTGCGGTCGCTGCAGCATCTGCCAAACCTCTTCCATAATATCCACAAAGCCCTGATAATTCCACACCGAGCGATCAAACAAATTATAGAGCACCGGCACATCCAAAGAAGCATAACGCGGATGACCATTGCAAATAACAAAATCACAGCTCTGCGCAGCTTCACGCAAAGCATCCTCCGAAGGCTCCAATAAAACTTGCGCCTCACAGCCATACTCAGCCTTAGCAAGCTCTATCCTGTCCTTAAATCTCTGCATCATTGCATCATCCAGACCTGTTTCCGCCTGGTAGGAAGGATTCATGATAATACATATCTTCTCAATCGGCAGACCATAATCCTGCTGATAAACGCGCAGCGCATCCGGCAAATATGCAATACCATGCGCAATCAGGCAAAACTTATACTTGGCAAATTCCGCACGCAGCTCCTGATACCGGGCGGCAACCCGTTCATATTCTTCCTGCAGCACGCGTTCAACAGCATTCTCGCAACCAAGCATTTTACCAATTTGCCTGTACAAATCACTGATTCCTTCAATACCATGCCACTCCTGCATATCGGCAACATGCAGAAACGGCGTGCCAAAGCGTTGCTCCATCGCCAACGCCCACTTCTTACGACGTACTATATTCAGCGCTGCTTGCGGAGCCTTTTTGATTGTCTGCAAATCAGCGGCAGGCAGATAAGCATTAACGGTAATTCCCATTTTCTGCAGCATATCGCTCATGCCCTGCAGCTTATCCTCACCATTATAGCCCCAGACAAAGGTTTCGATATTTACGCTCAGCGGCTGTACGCTTTGAGGCTCCATCACCTGCTCAACTAAAGCGTCCATCACCTCTACATAACCGCAGCCCGGATAGACAGCACTGGAAGAAAACTTTTGCTTCTGCTTTTGGCAAGCCTTTTCACGCAAAACCTTGCGGCCGTTGCTCTTGTCCATATGCGAAAAAACCTGCGACGTAATCGGCACAAGCTTTGCTTTAAACTGCGGCTGCAGGCTGCAGGCCAAGCCAGACAAATCATCATTGATAATATCCGATACTACGGAAGGCAGCAGAAAAATAATCTCCGGCTTTTGCTCACGCTCCACCTTTTGCAGTAAAGCCGTCAGCTTTTTCTCCCCGCCGAAAATTACATCATTGTTACGTAAATCGGCACATTCCAGCTCATAAACCGGGCTTTGGCCGCTGCGCACATGACAGCGATAATGAAAGCCGCAGCCGCGCGGACTATATAAAACTATTGCGGCATTTTTAATTTCGCTGATGCAGGCAAGATTTCCCGACACCTTGCCGTTGACGGCGTAGCGATGCAGATAGCTGGAAGGGTTCATGCCCAAAAGCATGTTATCCTGATAATATTGGTTCAATGGTGTTCAGCTCCTTTTGTACTATTTTGCATCCTTATATAGCAAATGCAACTGACCATCTTCATCATTATAAGGTTTTATTTTAATTTTAAAGGTTTCTTCTATAACAGGAGAACAAAGCACTTCTTTTGTCTTACCATAAGCAATAATCTTGCCCGCTTTTAACAAATAAAGCTTTTGGCAAAATTTAGCGGCAAGGTTCAAGTCGTGCATCACTGCTAAAACCTCAACCTGCATATTTTTAATCAATTCTAATAAATGGAACTGATAATACAAATCCAGGTGATTGGTCATTTCATCTAGAAGCAAAGTTTGTGGCTGACCAGTAAGCACTCTTGCAATCATAACTCTTTGCTGTTCACCACCGGAAAGCTGGTTATAAAGGCGTTCTTCATAGCCATTCAAACCTACAGCAGCAAGTGCAACCTTTGCCAGCTCATAATCAGCCTGCGAATCAAGTTCAAAAGGCTTTTTATAAGGAGTGCGTCCCATAAGGACTAAATCAAGCACCTTAAAATCAAAGTTCAGTGTGCTATTCTGCTTCATTACTCCCAGCCTTTGAGCTGTTTGCTGTAAAGATAGCGTTTCCAAATCTTCACCATCGAAAAAAATCCTACCACTTTGAGGCTTTAGAGAACGATATAACGCGCGTAAAATAGTCGATTTTCCACTACCATTAGGACCTATAAGACCAACGAACTCTTTATTCTTTACTTCTAAGGTTATTTTTTCTACTATTGTTTTATTATCAACAGCAAGATCCAGAGATTCTGTCTGTATTTCCATTACTTATCACCAAATCCATATTTTTTACTGCACATTAAATATAAGAAAAACGGCCCGCCAATGAAAGCTGTCAATATACCTATCGGTAATTCTGTTTTTATCAACAGACTACGTGCCAATACATCACACCACAGCATATAAATTGCTCCGCCAAGTATAGAATATGGTAATAATTTCAAATGATTATTTCCACAGATAATACGCACTATATGCGGTATAACAAGACCAACAAAACCAATTATTCCCGTTGCAGCTACCACCATGCTAACTAATATAGCAACAGCTGTCAAAAAAAACATTCTGCTTTTTTCTAAAGATACACCCAGTATCAACGCCATATCTTCACCTAAAAGAGAAGCATTGAGAATGCGGAAATTATATATAAAGAAAAATGCTAAAACACTAACGGCTACAGCCACAAACGGTAAATAGTCCCAGGTAACTTTCCCCATACTACCCATAATCCAAAATGTCGCATCACGAATACCATCAACATCCTTGGCCAGGTAAACCAAAAGGCTTGTGCTTGCACTGCAAATAGCATTTAATGCGGTACCTGCCAAAATAAGCTTTGTGTTATTTTGTGCAGCACCTGTTGTATAAGTAATAGCAAAAACGGTAAAGGTAACTAAAAGAGCGCCACCAAAAGCACCTATCGACACACCATAGAGACCGAAGCTGCTGAACATGCCTAAAATTATACTTGCCGTTGCTCCCATTGCTGCGCCGGATGATACTCCAAGAATATAAGGATCCGCTAAAGGATTGCGGATTAAGGCCTGCATAACTACGCCGCCAAGCGCCAAAGCGCCACCAGATAAAACTGCCATTATTATTCTTGGCAAACGTAAATCAAAAATAACGGAAGCATTTACAGACTGCAAAAGATTTTGCCCGGTCTGCGATTGTATATCAATCATATTATAATAAAGTATATTGATAATATCAATATAACTAATATTCACTACACCAATACTCAAAGAGTAGACAAACGAACAACACAATACTAGTGTTAAAACAAATAATGTGAGAATAAATTGCATTTTTTTCATAAAAGTTCCCTTTAATTAGCACTTTAATAGGAGAGTTTTAATTATGGAGATAGCTGCCGCACAAAATGTGCGACAGCTAAAAAGAGATATATGAGAAATGTTGAGAGACGCGTAGTTTAATGTTATCTATTTGCCAGTTTAAAAGTTATCTTCAATATATTTATGCATGTTTTCTACAGCTTCTACCGTACGCTCACTGCCACAATAAAAAGCACGATGCTGCACAACAAAGATTTTATTATTGCGTACTGCTTTAATTTTCTTTAAAACCTCATGCTCACGCAAAGCCTTGATTTTACCTGCAACAGGAGTTGTCGCAGTATCTATGACGACAATCATGTCAGGATCAAGCTCTACCAGATATTCTACACTTTTACGCCCGCCTAAATTATCATCAAGTGAAATACCACCCGCAAGCTCAATCATATCAGCAGTAAGATCAGTAGCAGTCCTGCCAAAATATTCATTGCCATAAAGATGCTGCAAGGTAAGTACTTTCGGTTTTTTAGCTTCAGCTATACTTTTACTATGCATCCGTAGCTTTGCTATTTTACTCTGTAGATAAGCAATTTTTTTCTGAGCTTTCTCCTCTACTCGGAAAATTTTCGCAAGCTGCTGCAAATCATTCACAATATATTCAACCTTGCGTCTGCCGGTTGCACGAGTAGGTACAGTATTTGTCATAACGTAAGTGTGAATACCTTTATTATGCCAATACTCAACACTGCCAAGCGCACTTTCACCAAAAAGCGAACCCCAGCTGACTATTAAATCCGGCTGCAGACCAAGCACCGCTTCCTTAGATGGATAGCCACTTCCATACGTAAGTCTTGCAAATTTTGCATACTCAGTTTCATAAGGTGCAAAATTTTTACTGTAGCAAGCACTAATGCCAACAATTTTATCTTGTACACCTAAAAATATCAAATCATCGACAACAGGCTCAGATACAGCCAAAACTCTTTGTGGCACATCAGTAAATACCTGCTTTAAAGTACGTCCGTCACCAGCATAACCATCAAAATTTTCAACAGTAATAGGGGTAACCCTACCTGCTTTCGCACTTTGTTTTTCCTGATAGGAACAGCCTACGCTTAGTATGCTTAAAATAAAAATGAAGATAACTAAAAACTGCTTAATCATTATTCCTCAAATAAATATTAGAAAGCGTATTCAACGCCAACAACAAAGTTACGTCCTTCATCGCTATAATTGATAGCATCAATACTACCATCTTTTAATTTAAACCAATTGCCAACATTAGAATAATCTTTATCAAACAAATTATTTATTCTAGCGAATATTTTTATGTCTTTTGTAGGTTTATAATTAGCATATGCATTTACAACCCAGAAAGAATCTGTAGGCAAGCTATCATAATACAACTGAGATTTACCATATAAGTTATATTTACCTAATCCAAATAAGCCTACATCAGTTTTACCTTTCGAATAGTCAATGTTAATACTTACTATATCTTTTGGCAGGAAACTTTGCTTACCAGATTTGTTAGACCAGGTACGGAAATAGCTAAGTTTTGTTTTCCAATTTTCATCAAATTGTTTTTCATAAGATAATTCTAAACCATTATTTTGGGCTGTACCATCTATATTAACATATTTACGTTTTGTACCTTCTTGTACCCAAGAAATACTATTATCTTCCTCACGTCTATAAATATTAGCATTTAAGAATGAAGTATCATCTATTTGATAGTTAACGCCCAACTCAAGGGTTTTGCCAGATGTTGGTTTAATATCAGGGTTAGGATTATATAAGTAAGTACCAAATACTTGCCCCATAGATGGTTGTACATAATATTCATTACGTGCAATATATAAGCCTAAGTTATCAGCAGGATTATATCCTAAATTAAAGCTTGTAATATATTTTCCTGCAAAATCACCCGGAACAACATATCTTACACCTGAAGTTAATTTGAAATTTTTAGCGAAATTCCACTCATCTTGGAGAAATACAGAATTTTCTTTGATTTTGTTTTTTCCTTCAAGATATACATCTTTATAATCATAATGCTCAGCGCCAATCAAAATACGATGTTCATCGTTAATTTGCTTATAATATCTGTCAGCAATTCTAAAAGCCTTTACTTTATATGTCTCACCTGAATCCTTAAAAGTATAGCTACCATCATCTAATTCCTTGTCAGGATTATGATGATAATTGCGTACTGCTTTCATGTTACCTTTGAACACATAGAAATTGTTGCCTTCACCATTCTTTTTATCAACAAAATCAGAAATCAAGGTAATATTATCTATATTAAACTCACCATCATGATTAGCTACTACTCCGCTTTTTTTATAAAGCTCACTCCATTTCATATCTTGATGAGAAGAATCATATTTTACAATAAAATCCATCTTATCATTTGCTTTATAACCAAATTTTACATTAGCAATGTTATTTTTCTTGTCTGTGGGATGATTTACACCACTACCATCTTCATAATCTCCGGCATTTCTACGTTCTAAATTAACTGACCAATAAACATTTCCTTCGCTACCTCTATTGCTGATGTTATAAGACTGGTATCCAAAATTACCAACGCTGTATTTAATAGCAGATTGAACTCCAGAATCTGCTCTCTTGGTAATTACATTAATAACGCCGCCAATTGCATTAGAACCATATAATACAGATGCAGAACCTTTCAAAACCTCTATTCTATCAATATCTCTAGGATTGATATCAATTAAGGAGTTTCTTGCCTTACTATCCATAGCCTGATTAACACCATCAATAAGTACAACAGCATATTTATCTCTCAAAGAAGGTACACTGTAACCGGATAATTCATAGCCAACACCATTTCCATATAAGCGAGAATTCATGCCCGGAACGCTTTGTAAGGCTTCATACAAATTTTGATACTGTTTATCTTCAATTTCTTTAGATGTAATAACATATACAGAAGCCGCAGTTTTAACCTTATCTACCGGCGTTGCTGTTGCCGTAACAATCATCTCATCAAGGTTAAAAGTTTTCATCTCTTCGGCAAAAGCAGTCGTTCCACCGGAAAGCACATAAGATCCAACAAGAACAGACATCAGCACTGCATTACGCAGCTCAAACAATTTTTTCAATTTAAACACCTCATCATACCTTTACTCATGAATGCAGAAAATTTTACCTCTGGCCAGAAAAATAAAACAGCCTGCTTGTTATCTGAATACAAACAGGCTGCACTACTAGCAACGCTAATAATCACATTACCTATCCGTCTATCGCAGATAACAGTAATATGCCTAGGAAGCTCTCTGGCTTAACTACGCTGACATACCAGCCTGAAAAATCAGTGGTTACAAAGTCTGCATCGTTTTACAGTGGCGGGACCGCATCGGATTTACACCGAATTGCTTGTCTAAGCACAACGATATTTTTGACCTCAGGTCTAAAATTATAATAATCTACCTCGCATCATTTGTCAAGAGTATTTTTATCCTTTTCGTATATCATCCCATCTAAAAAAAATCTTAGCATTCTCGTTACCCTAAATTCATAAAGACTCAGTCTTTCCCATGCTATATCGCCATCATCGGCTATTGCATACTCGGCATTCTGAATCATATCCTGATAATAACCACGTAAAAAATGTTCCTGTACTTCAAAAATATAAAAAACCTCAGTACGTGTAAAGCCGTTAAATTTCTCTAAAATAATGGATTGCAGTCTGTCATCAAGATTATTTACTGCTTTATTATATTGCAAAATATGCTCTCGTTTGCATTCACTAAAAATCCGCGTACTTTCGATAGAAAGCTTAATCAAAGTAATATAGTCTCTGATGTATATATCAGTCAATTTCATAATAATTTTTTTGAAGTCAACAATATTTTTTATAGAAGTTTGGTTAACCTCTAAAATAAAGCGTTCTATAATATCACTATGCAATTTTTCCAATACATTTAAATACAGAATTCCTTTTGATGGAAAATAATAGAAAATATTTGATTTTACTACTTCAAGTTTCTGTGCAATATCCTCTATACGTACATCGTTATATGAGCTTTGCTCTAGCATTTGAATTGCCGTATAGATAATCTGCTCTTTTTTTTGTGCTCGTTTTTCGCTTGCCATTTTTACTTCTCCAATTTTTTCTAGTGACATATTTCCTTAAATAGTATTATAGAAGTTTGTAATAAAAAAAGCAAGTATTTTGACCTCTGGTCAGATTTATATACATTGCAACTAATTATACAAAATCAAAGCACCGGAAAATTCAAAGTAAAACCTTGAAGCCTCCGATGTTATATGTTTCAATAACACATTTATCTAATCGTGATTTGTATAATCTGGATTAGATAAATGATATCAGTTGCCCCTGCTCTATATGCAAAACTCTGTCGCAAAGCCATTCCGCAAGCTGTTTATCATGCGTAATAAACAAATATGCCAGCTGCTTTTCCCTGCGTATATCACGCAGCAAATGTAAAATCTGAGCCTGCACGGAAATATCCAGCATAGATGTCGGTTCATCTAAAATGAGCAGCTTGGGCTCTAACAGCAATGCTCTTACCAGGCAGATACGCTGAATTTCGCCGCCACTCACCTGATGCGGATAGCGCTGCAAAAGCTCTGCATTGAGCTTTACCAAATCCAGCATCGCCTTGATTTTATTTTCATCATAAGACAGATTAAAAACCGTAAATGCTTCCTTCAGGCTACAGCCCAAGGTTTGACGCGGATCAAGAAAGCTCTCCGGACGCTGTGAAATAAACTGCACATTGCGCCTAAAATTTTTTAAATCTTTACCTGCCACATTGCTAATCTCTTGCTCTTGAAAATAAATTTTACCGCTATCGCAAGGTAATAAGCGCAGCAAAATACGCGCCAGCGTGCTTTTGCCGCTGCCACTGCCACCCATCAGCGCCACTGCTTCACCAGCCTTAATCTCCAGTGAAACATTATGCAGAAGCTCAAAGGTTTTGCCACTGCTGCGATCAATAAAGCTTTTAGAAATATTTTCAGCCTTCAGCATACAAAAAGCACCTCACTTCCGCATTTCCTACCTGCTGCATAGCAGGCTTTTCTTCCTTGCAGCGTTCTGTACAATATGGGCAGCGTGCTGCAAACTTACAGCCAGTAAAGCTTTCTCCCGGCACAGGTGCCTTTCCCGGAATAACCTGTAGACCATTCTTTGGCAAAGCCTGCAAAAATCCTTTGGTATACGGATGCAGCGGTTTGTGCCAAATATCAGCATTATGCTCCAAAACCTGTCCTGCATACATCACCAGAACATCGTCACACACCTCTTGGGCCAGGGCTATATCATGCGTAATAATCAGCATGCTTAAATGCAAATCCTGCTTGATTGTCAGCAAATTTTTGCGTACAACGGCGCCAACCTGTTCATCAAGGCCTTTGGTAGGTTCATCCGCCAAAATCCATTCCGGCTTACTGCTGACAGCCATAGCGCACAATACACGTTGCAGCATGCCACCGGAAAGCTCATGCGGATACGCTGCCAGAACACGCTCTGCTTCCTGCAGTCCGAACAAACGCAGGCACTGTTTTTTATAGCTATTGCTACTATCTACAATATTATGAACAGCCAAAATATCCTGCATCTGCTTGCCTATTTTGCGCACAGGATTCAGGGACTCACTGGGATTTTGCGGAATAATACCAAAAGCAGATAATATTTTCTTCACCTGCTCGCCATTATAAAGCACGCTACCCTTTTTGACGACTCCCGACGGCAAAATATTTAAAATAGCCTGCCCCAATACAGATTTACCGCAACCGCTTTCTCCGATAATCGCAGTAAAATTACCTCCGGGCAAGTTCAGGCTTACATCGTCTACAGCATAGAATACGCCTTGCGGCAACTTAAAGCCTACAGATATATTTTCTAACACAAGATTTTTTACCATTTGCGTACCTCATCAAGCTGATTGTCTAAGCTGTCACGCAGATGCTCACCGATAATATTAAGAGAATAAATCAGCAAAAATACAAACAGGCCGGGAATTATAATCAAATGCGGTGAGCTGCGATAATACATAATAGCATCGTTAATCATTACACTCCAGTCGGGTGTAGGCGGCTGCACACCTAAGCCCAAAAAGCTCAAACCGGCAATCGCCAGTATTCCTCTGCCAAGACGAATAGTTACCAAAACCAGCAGCTTATTGGCAATATTGGGCAGCAAATGACGGAAAATAATCCGCCAGTCACTGCAGCCAAGGCAGCGCAGGCCTTCAATGAAAGGCTCTCCCATCAGCTGCAACACTTCTGCACGCACAATACGCGAAAAACCGGCCCAGGATGTCACAACCAACGCCAAAACCAGACTATAAATGCTGGGACCGAGAATACCGGCCAAGGCTATCATAAAACAGCTTCCCGGTATACCTTGGAAAATATTGCTCAAAACGGTAAAGAACATGTCCAATTTACCGCCGTAAAAACCACACAACAGACCAACGCCCACACCTAAAATCAACGCCAAAACCGATGAAATCAAGGTCAAAAGCATTGATGCCCTGCCACCGTAAAGAATACGGCTGAACATGTCGCGTCCCAAAGCATCCGTACCGAAGAAATGCTGCCAGCAGGGACTTTGCAGACGATTGGCCATATCTGGTTCAAATGGATTATGCGTTGCCAGAAGCGGAGCTAAAATACTGCCGAGAATGATAAACGCAAGTACAAATATAGCAAAGTTAAGCTGTATTTTTTTAGTCATGTACTTCAGCGCCTCCTCTCAGCTTCGGATTCAGATAAAACATCAGTAAATCAACCGCTAAGGTTATCAATACCAAAAGCCAGCCTGTAAAAAGCACATAGGCCTGCAAGACAGGGTAATCACGGAAGCGGATTGCTTCCAAAGCCATACTGCTGATGCCAGGCAGAGCAAAAATGCTTTCCGCAATAACAGAACCGCCCAAAATCCCTGCCAGGTAATTACCCAGCAAAGCAATTACCGGTAGCATAGCATTAGGAAACGCATAGCAAAAAAGCAGCTTTATTTTGCTGATTCCGCGCACACGCGCTACGAGAAAATATTGCGAAGCAAATTCCGTCAGCAGCGAGCTGCGCATATAGCGGCACACTGTTGCCGAGGTAGAAAACGAAACCGCCAGTGCAGGCATAATAAAATAGCGTAAGCTCTCACTGCCGCTTGTCGGCAGCAACCGCAGGGTTTCGCTGAACAGCAAAATCATCAGCAGTGCCAGCCAAAACCCAGGAACGGCTAAAAGTATATTAGTCAAAAACTGTACCGCATCATCCAACAAACTGTTTTTGTAAACAGCGCATAAGGTTCCCAAGGCAATACCAACAACTGCAGCAATGGCCAAAGCCAGCAGCGCCAGTTCCACCGTCACCGGCAGACGCAGCAAAAGTTCATGCAGAATATCCTTGCCGTTAATGTAGCTGCTGCCCAAATTACCATGCAACACCTGCGCAAACCAGCTGAAATACTGCACATAAACTGGTCTGTTCAGGCCAAGCTCTTCCCGCATCGCCGCAATCTGTGCATCCGTAGGTGCATCCAGCCCATCCTGATTTAAAGCAAACTCCGCCGGGTCGCCTGGTGATAACAATCCCAGAATGAACGCTAAAAGGCTGATGCCAATCATTACAGGCACTGCTAATAAAATTCGTCGATAGCAATATCTAATCATATTCCTCCGCCAATTCCACCTTGCTCAAATCCACACCGTAGATTAAAGGTTTATAATTTTTTAAACGCTTATTATAGGCAACGATATTCATATCGTTGAAAAGAGCCACTAATGGTTCCTCTGCCACAGCTATTTCCTGCACCCTGTCAAAAATCTGTTGACGCGCTCTTGCGTCAACTGTATGTTTTACCTCATGCATCAATCCCTGCAGTTCTTTATTCTGGTAGCCTGTGTGACTGCTTATATAGATAGAACCCGTCGGCATCAAAAAGCTGTTAAGTACCTCATAGGGATCTCCATTTGCCAGTCCCTTTTGCAGACGTGCAATATCATAATCGCCCTTGCGCAACATTTTCGCTCTTGTAGCATACTCCAAAGACTGAATATGGACATCCAGTCCTATTTTACCCAGCCAATAAGCAATCAGCTCAGCTTCGCCCTTCTGCAGCGGTTCCGCACCGTTTATACAATAGGTAACATCACAGCGCTTATCCCCTAATACTTCATGTGCCAGCTGTTTAGCTTTTGCTAAATTATGCTCCAAGGGAAATTCTTTATAACCGGGGCTGGTGTAATTCAATACATTCATTGTCGGCTCTGCATAACCCATATATAATGCGTCGACAAGATTTTTGCGGTCAATAGCCAGGCTTACGGCCTGACGCATGCGCACATCGTTAAAGGGAAAACGACTGTTGTTTAAAGCAAGATAGCGTATCATTGTCGATTTATTGCTTGCCACTGCAAAACGCTTATCTTGCTTGATTTCATCAGCTAAAAATGGCGGTATCGCATTCAAATCCAATACTCCGTCAATTTCACCTGATTTAAGTGCCGCATAGCGTGTATCTGTATTGGGAATATTGCGAACAACAAAATCTTTTATCTTGCCTTTTTCACCCCAATAATTATCGTTGCGCCTTAAAACAACATACTTATTCATGACGTTCTCGGTTATTTTATATGGTCCGGTACCTATAGCTATGTCCTTAAAATCACCGTTGGCATCAAAGCATTCAGGGGCAAACATCGGACTGCCGAAATCCGTCATTTTATATAATTGATTAATATTCGGTTCTTTAAATACCAATCTGACAGTATATTCGTCCAGTTTTTCGTAGCTGATTAAGGACGGATAATATAAGGCTAATGATAAGCTGTAAAAATTAGAACGCTTCAAGCCCTTTTTCATTCTGTCAAAATTAGCAATTACAGAATCAGCATTAAACTTCGTTCCATTTTGAAAATATACATTTCTTCTTAAACGAAATATCCATACCTTGCCATCATCCCGCATCTCCCAGCTCTCAGCCAGACACGGGGCAGGCAAGCCTGCTTCATCTCTCGTTATCAGCGGCTCCCATACGCCGAGTATCTTACTGCAATAATAGGCATCCTTATTACCGGGAGCAAGATGCCTGTAGGCAGCCAAGGTAACAATATTTTTGTTTTTATTATCTATGTGATTTTGCGATTCTTCCTGCTTGGCACAGCCGACACACAGTAAAAGCAACAGCAGCAGAAAAAAGCTCAATATTTTTCTCATATTCGCATACCATTACACATCTTATTTATATAGAATAAAAGAGGGCAGAAAAACCGCCCTCTTTAAATTTTATTTTATTACAGACTAAATTCAGCAGACAAGAAGAAGGTTCTCGGAGTAGACAGGTAAACCTGATCACCGCGAGCAACAGTCCAATAATCCTTATCAAACAGATTATAGCACATTGCACTGAACTTCACCGGAACGCTGTTCAGCTTAGTATTATAGGTTACGCCTAAATCATAAACCATGTAAGCCGGTGCTTCCAGATGCTTGCTGTCTTTGGTAACAGTGCTGGAATTATAGTTTACAGTGTAGAACGGAGTGGTGCCGGTATAGGTTGCACGGCCGATTACGCTAAAGCTATCGTCTGCTTTATATTCCAACGCAGCAGATGCACTCCATGCGCCCTGACCGGATTCGCGTACACCGTTTTTGTACTCATTGCCTTTACCCATGTTCTTATATTTTGCATCCAGATAAGCAAGGCCAACCATGCCATACCATTTGTCTGCTAATTTACCGTTAACAGATAATTCCAGACCTTTGTGGTTAACTTTACCATCTTGTACAAGGAAAGGTTTAGCGTAGCCTGCTACATCCTTGCTCACATTATTGGCCTGGTCAATATCAAAGTATGCCAAAGTATACATAGCACCTTTATTTTGATATTTCACACCAACCTCATTTTGCTTAACCTTGGTCGGCGGTAATACTTCACCGGAATTTTGGTAGCTGGTGCCGGCACTTGCACCGATATCAAAGTTCTCTGCATGGTTGCCATAGAACATTACATGCTCATCAGGTGCATAGCTCAAGGAATAAGTCGGGCAGGTTGCATCGGATTTAATTTCTTTACCCCAGGATTTGCTGGTTGCATTCCAGGATTTTGCAGTAGCAGCATGTTTGTGAATGCCAATCATAGCATCCCATTTGCCGAAGCTGATGCTATCCAGCAAGGAAACGCCCCAGATAGAAGTTTTGTTGTTAGGTCTTGTAGTATAACCAATATATCTTGCATCAACATCCTGGAAGGAAGTTCCTGTGAAAATGTTGGAGCCGCCAACCAAAGTGGTGCCGGGTACAGTTGTAGAACCATTACGGTTTCTCCACGCTTTATCAGCAGACAGCATTACCTCATGCTTCAGCGCACCGGTTTCGAATTTATTCTTTGTGCCTAATTGAGCATAGTAAGAGCGTTGCGGAGTTGCACTGTTAGTCTGCAGGAAATCATAATTACCTGCATCATCTTTAATCCAATAGGAGCTCATATTCGGAGATACGTTTTGATTCAGCTTTTGTCTGCTGTAGCCAAAGTTAGCAAACAAAGTCCAATTATCATTCATGTATTGCTCATGATTCAAGGTTGCAAACCAGCCATAGCCAGCCTTCCAGGTACCTGCAGCAGCATAGTTTTTACCTCCGTCCGGAGCACTCGGAAGATGAGTTACACCGGGAATGGTTTGTTTAATGCTGTTACCGTTAGCATCCTTTACAGTTGCTGTTCCGGGATTTGCCAATTTAAACCAGCGAATACCGTTATAAATGTCCAGATCTCTATAGTTAGCAAAGAAATTAGTGCTGCTGTGTTTATCTTTATGGTCAACATTCACAGCAATGCCTTTAGCTTTCATATCTGCATCATTAACTGCTGTTTCACCATTCAGCAGCTCTGTATTCAGGCGCACGCCCCATTCACGTTTTTGGCCGAGACGTTGGCTGATATCCAAATATTCACCAAAGGAACCTTTACCGGAGAAGGTTTGTTTATATTTAACAAAATCAGTATCACCGGCACGTTTTGTTCTGGCATTGATAATACCACCTGCAGTATTGGATTCATATTGAACACCGCTGGCACCTAACATAGAGTTAGGACCGGAAACAACATCAATCCCCTCCATAGCAAACATCGGAAGATTGAACTGAGTCATAACACCATGCACACCGTTTACGTACATTGCAGTACCATTGGTACGGAAGCCACGCACAGAAAAGTCACCGTGCAGAACACTGCCTGACGCTCTCACAGAAGGAACGCCGACTAAAGCCTTATCCAATGGCTCATTAGGTCCGAGGAATAAATCCATGGTCTTTTGCGCTACATTGGTTACGCTAAAAGGAGTTTTCATAACGTCCTTTTCACCCAACAAGCCTACAGAACCCTTAGCGTTGGCCATTTCACCCGGCATTTGGTCGCGAGAACCTTCAACAACAACCTCATCCAGATTACCATGCAGGTCTGCAGCACTTGCGCTCATTACGAAGCCTACGCTGGCAATAGCGCACAGCACTGACATAACCAGTGCTTTTTTGTTTTTCAACATACTCATACACCTCATTAAAAAATTTATTTTTCAACCTTTGCCACCGAGCTGTCCGAGTTTCGCGTGCGGCTCCGGCTAAAAGCATGTTTCATTGAGGGCGTTCCGTATTCCGGCAAGAAAAAACGCCCTTCTGCACAATGACAGAAGGACGCGCTTGACCTTTACCATTCTCCTGTCACTCGCAGCATACTTTGGTTTCAACTGTTTCAGGCAATTCTTCTGGCTCAGTTTCTTCGCAAGCCCTGCCTTCCCGGTTTTCCAGTGACATCCTTTAGGCTTGCTCCACTTTACAGCTGCGTGACAGCGCAGGCTTCACACCTGCTTACTTATTAAGTCTTTCGACACCTGATATATTAATCTGTTCAATTATTCACTGATAGGTTATATAGACCTACTTATCCACTCAGAATTATAGCATACTGCCTATACTGCGTCAAGTAGCATGAAATCGCATTAGCGCGCAACGACAATTGGTATATATTGCTATCATATTAGAACAATTTACATATTATCATTACCTATAATGTGAATTTAATTAGTTTACCAAAGTAAGTATATAGAGAATTTTTTCTTGTGCTGATAAGCAGGAAAGATATTTTACATAAACGATTATCTGTAAAGCAAAAGCCTTGCATATCAACTCATTGTAAAATATTGACTTCGTTCTGCAAACTTATAGCCGGTAAAACTGCTATAAACATACCACAAAAATAATGTGAAGCAAATTCTGTCAGTAATATTCTACATGTATAATGGCACACAGTACTTCCAATCTCAGTTTAACAGCAGTAGCTAATCATTTTCCTCCGCCAATTCTACCTTACTCAAATCTACACCGTAGATTAAAGGTTTATAATTTTTTAAACGCTTGTTGTAGGCAACGATATTCATGTCGTTGAAAAGAGGAATCACTGGCTGTTCATATACCACTATTTCTTGAACTCTGTCAAAAACTCGTTGCCTTTCAGCCTCATCAGTTATATGCTTAACCTTATTCATTAATTCCGTTACTTCTGGATTATTATACCCAGAACTGTTGCTAACATTTAAAGCGCCATCAGGCATGATAAAAGTATATAATGCACTAAAGGGATCACCGTTAGCTAATCCCTTTTGAATGCGAACAATATTAAAGTCTCCTTTACGCATCATTTTTGATAACGTAGCATACTCTATTGCTTGAATTTTTACATCTAAGCCAATATCTTGTAACCAATAAGCAATTAACTCAGCTTCTCCTTTTTGCAATGGCTCATTACCATTTATACAGTATGTAATTTCACAGCGCTTATTTCCTAACACCTCGTGTGCCAAGCGCTTAGCTTCCTGCAAATCATATTCTGCAGGAAAAGCTTTATATCCAGGACTAGTATAATTTAAGATATTGGCTGTCGGTTCAGCATAATCCAGATACATATTATGTACTAAATTTTTCCTGTCAATTGCTAAGCTTACAGCCCTACGCATCCTTACATCATTAAAAGGAAATTTATTACCATTGACACATAAATAACGAATCATTGTTGATTTATTTTTATCTACAGCAAAACGAGGATCTTTTTTTATCTCATCAGCAAGAAATGGCGGTATGGCATTAATATCAACAACTCCGTCAATTTCTCCAGACTTTAATGCCGCATAGCGTGTATCTGTATTAGGAATATTACGCACAATAATTTTTTTAATTTTACCTTTTATGCCCCAATAATTATCATTACGTTCCAGCACTACGTACTTGTTTAATACATTTTCAGTAATCTTATATGGTCCAGTACCAATAGCAACACTCTTGAAATTACCATCATCAGCAAAACACTCCGGAGCATACATAGGACTACCAAAATCAGTCATCTTATATAATTCATTAATATTCGCTTCTTTAAAAAGCAGACGAATAGTATACTCATCTAATTTTTCATATTTCAATAAAGTAGGATAATACATTTCCATATTCAGGCCATAAAAAGAAGACCGCTTATAACCTTTCTTCATACGGTCAAAATTAGCAATCACAGAATCCGCATTAAATTTTGTACCGTTGTGAAAGTAGACATCTTGTCTTAGATGAAAAATCCACTCTTTGCCACCATCACGCATTTCCCAATTTATTGCTAAGCATGGTGCCGGTTTATTATCATCATCTTTAGTAATCAAAGGCTCCCAAACATCCAAAATACGACTGCAGTAAAGTCCATCTTTATTACCAGGTGCAAGATGGCGATAGGCAGCTAAAACTACTGTGTTCTTATCATGTTTTTCGCTATTAATTTTTTGCTCTTCCTGTCTTCCGCAACCGATTGTAAAAATCGTTACCACTAGAAGAATAAGGCTTAAAATATTTTTCATTATTACTTACCGCTTATTAAGATAGAATAAAAGAGGGTAGTATAAAACCACCCTCTTAAGTTAACAAACCTTAGATATCAAACTGTGCAGACAGCATAAAGGTTCTCGGCATAGACAAGCCAATAGTTGTAGAACTTCCTCTACCCATCCAGTAATCTTTGTCAGCAACATTGTAGCACATTGCACTCAATTTTACAGGAACAGTGTTAATTTTTGTCTTATAGTTTACACCTAAATCAAAGGTTACATAAGACGGAATCTCGGTTTTTCCGCTGCTAGATCTGGAATCAATATAAGCCTTGTCATTCCATACAGCACGACCAACAATTCCCAAAGAATCATCAGGCTTGTACTCTAAACCAAGCACTCCACTCCATTCAGATGCACCGTTGACAAACCATCCATCTTTAGTACCGTTTTTAGTTTTTTCACGTTCTGCATCAAGGTAAAGTAAACCACCGGTAACTGTCCATTTATCAGCAAGCTTACCATTAACAGTCAATTCAACACCTTTATAGCGGTTTTTACCATCGTCAACTTTAGTTAAAGGATGATTAGGATCATTACTGTTGATATCATATCTATTAGCTTCATCAATGTCAAAATAACTTAAAGTAGTCATCATGCCAGCATTTTGATATTTGACACCAATTTCGTTTTGCTTGCTCTTTACAGGTTCCATAGTCTCGCCATTATTAGTATAATTATTACCACTAACAACTAATCCGCGAGAAAAGCTTTCCGTATGACCATAATAAAAGGCCATATTTTCAACAGGCTTATAAGTCAAACCATATGTCGGCAGAATATTATCGTTCTTAAAAGATTTACCGGTAAAGCTCTCAAAATTTTCATGCTTACGTGAAGCAGCTAAAAGCATAGAGGCTTTGCCATAAGAAATTGTATCAGCAATAGTCAAACCAATATTAGTTTCTTCCCATTGCGGAGTACCATCACCAAAGCTTTGCAAAACATAATTATCAGGGAAAATAATTCCATCATAAAGATTACCAAGAATCTCTTGTCCATTAGGTTTATAGCTTTTGCTTTTATTCCAGTATCTAGCCCAAGAACGGTCTACAGATAACGCAAGATCATGCTTTACTGCACCAGTTTCCAAATTGCCTTTCAAGCCAAACTGTACATAAGCATTTTTTCCTTCCTCATTTTGCTGGTTGAACTGATTTCCGACAAAATTGCCATGTTCATCAAATTTAATAGATGCACCTTGGTTATCTTTATTACCGCTACGTCTGGAATAACCCATATTAGCAAAATAACTCCAAGTATCATCCAATTTATGTTCATGATTCAATGTAGCTAAATACCCATGCACATATTTAGTCGTGCCATTAAAATCATAATTATTTTTTGAATCAGGTGCATCAGGCAAAACTGTACTGCTATAGCTGTTTGGCAAAGAAAACCATCTTTGACCACCATTTACGCGTAAGTCAAAGTAACCAGCAAACAAATTAGTAATGTTGTTATCTCCTCTATGATCCATATTGATGAAAATATTCTTCTCATTCTTTTCTGCACCAGGAAGAGCTAAACCGCCTTCCATATACTCAGCATTGACACGAATGCCCCATTCGTTATTCTCACCAAAGCGACGACCAACATCTATAAACTCACCAGCATTACCTCTGCCAGAGAAAGTTTGCGTATAACGATTAACAGGAGTATTTAGAGCACGTTTTGTAACAATATTAATAGTACCAGGAGCAGGTGTAGCACCACTGTTAGTACCATTGTTAGACATACTTACACCATTAACGCCAGCATTAGGACCAGATGTAATATCAATTCTATCAATAACATGAGATGGCGGCGTAGTAAATTGATAGAACAAACTAGGTACGCCATTTAACATCATATGATTACCGTTCATATTAATACCACGCATACTGAAATCAGTATACATGGAAGAAGTTGTGCTAGTACGAATAGAAGGATTATTCATCAGTACATTTGCTAAAGGTTGACTTGGATCACCATAAGTTTCTACAGCTTTTGCAGTCATGCTCATTTCAGAATAAGGAATATCCATGACGCTCTTATCGCCAAGTACACCCAATTTAGCAGTAGTACGTACATTACCACCCGGCAACACATCCTTGCTGCCTTCAACAACAACCTCATCCAAATTACCATGCAGGTCTGCAGCACTTGCAGACATTACAAAGCCTACGCTGGCAATAGCGCACAGCACTGACATAACCAGTGCTTTTTTGTTTTTCAACATACTCATACACCTCATTAAAAAATTTATTTTTCAACCTTTGCCACCGAGCTGTCCGAGTTTCGCGTGCGGCTCCGGCTAAAAGCATGTTTCATTGAGGGCGTTCCGTATTCCGGCAAGAAAAAACGCCCTTCTGCACCATGACAGAAGGACGCACTTGTCCTTTACCATTCTCCTGTCACTCGCAGCATACTTCGGTTTAACTGTTTCAGGCAATTCTTCTGGCTCAGTTTCCTCACACGCCTTGCCTTCCCGGTTTTCCAGTGACATCATTAAGGCGTGCTCCACTTTACAGCTGCGTGACAGCGCAGGCTTTGCACCTGCTTACTTATTAAGTCTTTCGACACCTGATATATTAGTCTGTTCAATTATTCAATGATAGGTTATATAAACCTACTTTTTCACGCAGAATTATAGCATAATGCATATGCTGCGTCAAGTAGTATAAAATCGCATACGCATACAACAACAACTGATATATATTGCTGTTATTTTAGAACAGTTTGCATATTATCATTACCTGTAATATGAATATAATTAGTTTGCCAAAGCAGGTATATAGAAATTTTTTCTTTGATAAAAAATAGCACCGGAAAGTTCAAAGTAAAACCTTGAAGCCTCCGGTGTTATGTGTTTCAAGAACACATTCATCTAATAGTGATTTGTATAATCTGGATTAGATAAACGATATACCATTCTGAGGAAATCCCTAATAGGGAATAAAATACCGCTTTACTTAATCTCTATACCAGGATACATGCGCTCTGCCAAAAATTTCAGGCCATCCTCCGTACGGCAGCCTGTGCCGTAGGTAAAGCGAAGAGGAATACTGTAGGTACGTTTATTTTTGATGCAGGGCAAATTTTGCAAAGCAGGGTTTTCCGTAAGCTTTGTAATGCACTCGCCGTAATCGGCATGGCTGCATACAACAAACAAAACATCTGGATTCTCTTTGACAACGTTTTCAAAGCCTATGACAGGAGGTGTTTCCGCAACCTTACCGCCGATTCTGCTCACCATATCACCAACTAATTTCGTATTATCATAACTGATCATCGAGCTTATAAATTCTACAATCATAACCTTCGGCTTAGTGTAGGAAGCATTAGCTTTATTAATGTCGTCAATCGTTTTATATGTACTCTTCACAACCGCTTCCGCCTTAGCATCAACCCGCAAGGCAGCACCCAAATCACGGACAAACTGCATTTCCTTGTCTACAGTTTCCTTAATGATATGCTTGCTCGGAGTATTGGTATTCAAAGGCACAAGCGTTTTAACTCCACGCTCATTCCAATAATCAGTGTTATTCAAACGATTGCGGATAAACACACATTGCTGGGCAATAATTAAATCAGGATGCACACTCGTAACATATTCCATATTCAGATAACCGCTGGGACATTTCTTTATTTTTTGAAACGCTTCCCAGTTTTCCTGACGCATAGCATACTTTCTGTTATTTTGGGCGACAGCCATTAAAATATTCGGTCCTGCGCCAAGCTCCAGCAGCGTTTCCGTCTCATTTTCACCAATTACAAGCACTCGCTGCGGTGCCTTGTCAAAGATTTGCTTATTAGGCCCCTTGACGTAATAGTTATCGACATTGATATTGTTTACAACTACCGGTTTATCCTGCTGCTGTACCTGCTGCTTATCAAGGCTTTGACATCCCAAAATACTGCAGGCAAGTGCAATAATAAGACTACTGATAATATATTTTTTCATCGCTTACCATACCCATAATTCTTACTGATCAACAAATAAATAAAGATTGGCGCACCTATAACCGACACAACAACGCCTATAGGCACCTCAGAGCCTTCCATGATTGTTCTGCTGATAACATCGGCACAAACCATAAACAGCATACCAAGCACTGCACTCATGGGCAAAACCTTTTTATAGTTACCACCGCAAAGCAAGCGTGCTATATGAGGAATTACCAAACCGACAAATCCGATAATACCACAGTTATAAACAATCAGGCCTACTATCAGCGCGCACAGCAAAATATAAATTCGGCGCATTTTCGACAAATCATAGCCTAAGGTTACGGATACCTCATCACCCAACAGCATTAAATTGAGAATGCGTGAATTTTTGACAAAGTATAACGAAATAAAAAATACAACAGCCAATAAAATTCCTGTATTGCGCCAATCAGCAGTCTGCAGGCTGCCCATCAGCCAAAAGGTTACGCTTTGAATACGTTCCGCATCGGCATAAATAGAAATCAAAAGGCTGATTCCTGCCGCACAAACTGCGTTCAAAGCCATACCGGAAAGAAGTATTGCCGTTGTGCCGGATTTACCGAATCTTAAAGAAAGCAAAACAATAAATATGGTCACGGCAAAGGCTCCCAAAAACGCAAAGCAGCCAATGGCATCAAAGCCGGCAACACTGGTGAAGCCCAAAACAATTGCGATAACGGCACCTAAGCCGGCGCCGGAGGAAATACCCAGCAAATAAGGATCCGCCAGGGAATTGCGCATAACAGCCTGCATAACACAGCCTGTTATACTTAGTCCATAGCCAACAACCGCTGCCAAAACCAATCTTGGCAAGCGCAGATAATAGATAACGTCAGCCAGAATATTACCATTTGCCGTACCCTGAAAAATTTGCCAAAGTATTCGCGCTGTCTGCTGAAAGCCTATATAGATAGTACCCATGCCAACAGTAAAATTTAAAATGCCGCAGGCAAAAAGCACTATACCTGTTATTGTACCTACTGTTTTAATTCGCTCCATATTGACCTCAATTTTTATAAGCAATCAAAAGCTTGCCGTCCGCTTTACGCAAAACATCAGCTTCTACCTCAAATAAATCACTGATAAATTGGCTGTTTAAAAGCTTCTCCGGCGTTCCCTGCCCCATTACCTGACCATTTTTCATAGCGATTATTTCATCGCAATACATGGCGGCAATATTCAAATCATGCAAGGCAGCAACAACAGTAAACCCCTGACTGCTGATGATATTGAGCAGCTGCAGCTGATATTTGATATCCAGATGATTCGTCGGCTCATCCAAAATCAGGCATTCTGTCTGCTGCGTAAGCGCACGTGCCAACATAACCCTTTGCTGCTCACCACCGCTTAACAGAGAAAAGCTGCTATGCGCAAATTTTTCCATGCCAACTACCCGCAAGGCTTCATTAGCAATAGCGTAATCTTCTGCATTATCGTCTTCCATAGAATTTTTGTAAGGACTGCGTCCCATCAGCACAACATCAAGCACTTCAAAATCAAAATTATAATAATTATGCTGTGCCAAAACAGACTGCAGCTGAGCGCTTTGCTTGACAGTGTACTGTTCCAACGGCTTGCCGTTAAGATAGATAACACCGCTGTCAGGCTCTAAAACGCGGTATATACATTTGAGCATCGTACTTTTACCGCTGCCGTTAGGGCCGATAATGCCTGTAAATTTTTGCTTGGGAAAATCTAAAGAAATGTTCTTGAGAATTTCTCTGTCACCAAACTGCACCTTTAAACGTTCTACTTTTATATCCATTTTATTTAGCTCCAAATCTATAATTTTGTTTAAGCATCATGTAAATAAAACAAGGTGCTCCAATAAGAGAAAAGATTACTCCCAAAGGAATATCTATACCATTGATTAAGGTTCGTGACAAAATATCCATTACCACAGTTACCAAACCGCCAAAGGCGACTGCCATCGGCAGCAGCTTTTTATGATTAGAACCAAAAACCAAGCGTACAAAATGCGGAATCAAAAGACCTATAAAGCCGATTGTGCCGGAATTAAAGACAATAAACCCAACTAAAAGGCCATTTAACAGCAGATAACGCTTAATGTATCTTTTTAAGTCAACGCCCAAGGTCATTGCCGAATCATAGCCCGTAAGCATAAGATTCAAAATACGTGTCTGTGTCATAAAGTAGGATGCCAAGCAAACAACCACTACTGCTAAAATCAGCACATTTCCTAGCTTGGCATTGGCAACATTACCCATCAGCCAATAGGTTATCGCTTCCATGCCTTCCTTGTTACGTCCGACAAAAGCTATCAGGCTTGATAGGCTAGCGCAGATTGCACTCACAGCCATACCGGCGAGCAGCAGATTAGAAGCGGATTTTGTGCGTGAATTGTCAGCTATATATGTTACCAGCAAAGATATGGCGAATGCTCCAATAAATGCACAAATTCCGATAGCCTGCGCTCCGAGAAAAGATCCTAAGCCTAAGAAAATAGCACAGGTTGCTCCCAGTGATGCTCCCGACGAAACGCCCAAAATGTACGGATCCGCCAAAGGATTTTTTACTACGGCCTGCATAATGATGCCAGAAAGCGTTAAGCCCATGCCAACACAGGCAGCAAGAATAATACGCGGCATACGCAGTATCCAGACAACGTCAACAAGATCACTGTTCACATTTGCTGCCGGCAAAATGCCTGCCTTAATTAACAGGATTTCTACTATCTCGCTCCAGGCCAAGGAAATGAAGCCTAATTTTAAGCCCAAAATAATCATGCAAAGCATGGTCAGCAAAAGCAACAGCAGAAGATACTTTACTTTAATGTTTTTTATTTGTGCCGTTATTGCAAAATTCATCATCTATACCTATAAATAATCAAACAGATGGGGAAAATCCCCATCTGTTATGATTAAAGCCCTTAATTAAAGTTCAAAGTTTGCAGAGAATACTACGGTACGCGGTGCGCCCAAGCATAAGCTGTTGCTACCAGAACGAGCACTCCAGTAGTCCTTACCAACTACATTGTAGCACATCAGGTCGAAGGTTACCGGTGTATTGTTCAATTTAGTCTTGTAGGAAGCGCCCAAATCATACTTAGCAAAAGAAGGAACATCCAAAGTACCATTATTGATTGAAGTAGAACCAAGATAGGTCATTCTGCCGATAAAGGACAGTTCCTCAGTCGGATGATAAATAGCACCTACAGTGCCGGACCATTTTGAAGCACCATTTACATCATTGCCTTTGTTATCCTTAGAATCCAGATACATAGCACCGCCAATCAGATCCCATTTTTTAGCCAATTGACCAGTAAATGCCCACTCAAAGCCTTTGTTTTCTTGTTCACCATCTTGTACCAAATATTTGAGACCGCCAATTTTTTTATCAACATTGTTGGCTTGAGTAATCTTGAAAGCAGTAAAGGTATTCAGGAAGTCGCCGGTTTTTACCTTTACGCCAATCTCATTTTGTTTGGTCTTAGCCGGGTCAAGCATTTGTCCCTCATTCGCATAACCTCTGCCAAGAGATACCATAGTACCTGTACCGAAGCTTTCGGTATGGTCAGCATAAACAGTTACATTATCAGATACCTTATAGCTTACTGCAAAGGTCGGGCAAATAGCGTCAGAATCCTGATGAGAATTGTCTTTCATAACCTTTTTCACCTTATGACCATGCAGACCTAAGGTCAGCTGCAGCTTGTCATCCAGTGCTTTCATAGTATCTACTACATGCCAGCCGGTCAGTTGAGCTCTTTGGTTATGTGCAGGATCAAAAGAAGGTCTCGGCAGAGAAGGCCAGTGGTTAGGTTGATACAGGTTGCCGGTTCCGGTCCATTTGCCGGCACCGCCATTCCATGCATTATTATTGCTCAATGCATAGGTATACCAGGTTTTATCAACGCCAACTAAATATTCATTTTCTACAGAACCAATGTTGAATTTACCTTTCAAACCGGTTCCAACAATTTTCTTAGTTAAATTCAAAGGATAGTTTGTCATATTAATGGTAAAATTACCATTATTGTCAATAACTGTGGGATTGCCATCAACATAACCATACCAGTCTTCACGATGATAACCAGCATTAAAATATGCACTCAAATTGTCATTCAGCTTTTGCTCATGATTCAATGCTACAATCCAGTTATCATATTCGTTATATGCCCAATCAGGTTTATAAATTTTGCTGCTGTCAGGAACAGACGGCAGAGAAGTAACACCGGCACCAAAGCTGATTGCACCGGTACCGCCTCTATGATCTGTATGGTCATACATAACCAATAAATTACTGTTGGATTTATCGGTCTTTTGGTCTACGTTAACAGAAAATGCCTGCTGTTCCAGATTTTCACCATCGATAGCAGTATCGCCATTGATATTGCTTGCAGTAACACGAATGCCATAACGGTCATTTTCGCCAAAACGACGGCCTACATCGATAGCTTCCTGCATAGAGGAGCCACCGCGGTAAGCAACCTTCAGATTAGCGTTACCGTCAGAAGTAGCAGCCTTAGATTGAATGTTGACAGTACCGGCAGCAGCTTCAGATAACGGAGTAGCATTCAAGCCCAGACTAGGACCAGAAATAATGCTGATGCTGTCAGCCCAGAAATACGGAATGTTTTCTTGGCACAGCAGACCGGGAATACCATTTACATAATAACTATGACCGGATTGATAAATACCTCGAATGGAAATATCAGTATAGGTGCCACCACGATCAGCTCTTACGGAAGGATCCAGAGACAGTGCATCACTAATACCGCCATTAGGAGTAGCAAATTTTTCAATAGCTTTATTGCTGATTTCGCTGACAGTCATCGGCGCAGACATAATATCCTGCTTGCCAACCATACCAATGGTTACAGCTTCTTTTGCCAGACCGCCGGGCAGTACATCCTTGCTGCCTTCAACGATAACCTCATCCAGATTGCCATGCATAGTTCTCTCAGCAGCGCTTGCAGATACTACAAAGCCTACGCTTGCAATAGCGCACAGCACTGACATAGCCAATGCTTTTTTGTTTTTCATCATACTCATACACCTCATAAAAAATTTATTTTTTACCCTTTGCCGCCGAGCTGTCCGAGTTTCGCGTGCGGCTCCGGCTAAAAGCATGTTTTTTGAGGACGTTTCATATTTCGGCAAGAAAAAACGCCCTTCTGCTCACTGACAGAAAGGCGCACCTGTCCTTTACCATTCTCCTGTCACTCGCAGCATACTTCGGTCTACAACTTCTCAGGCAATTCTTCTGGCTCAGCTTCCTCACAAATCCAGCCTTCCCGGTTTCCCAGTGGCATTGTTTGGACTTGCTCCACTTTACAGCTGCGTGACAGCGCAGGTTTCGCACCTGCTTACTTATTAAGTCTTGGAGACACCCGATAGTTTAATTATATTCAATTGTAGAATATTTCTCAATTTTATATTAGTCAGAATTATACCATAAGCTTTTCTGCAAGTCAACACTGTTACATTTTGAACACTCTTAGATAATTAAATTCACTAGCCTCTTGCAATTTATATATTGATAATATATACTATAAATTAACACAGTTCAGCTTGTAATATTTTACAACTAACTTCGGCAGTTGCTGCTGCCAAAAAATTTTATGATGAGTATTTTTAGGAGGCAATTCATGGAAGCAATTCAACAAACAATCATGTATTTTCACAAAGGCGGTCTCGTTATGTGGCCGCTGCTTTTCTGCTCAATCGCAGTAATTGCAATCGCTATTGAGCGTTTTCTGTTCTACAAGACAGAAGACAGCGGTCAGCCCTTTGCCGCTAAGTATTGCGAACTTTTGCGAGCTGACGAAAGAGAAGAAGCTTTTCAATTAGCAGAAGCAACCAACGGCGAATGCGCTAAAATCGTTACTGATGCAGCTAAAATCACCGAAGGCAGAGAACAACAAAAAGCATTTTTGGAAAGCCAGGCAGGTATTTTTATTGCTAAACTGAAAAATAAACTGGACTACCTTGCTATTATCGTTACTATGTCCCCGCTGCTGGGCCTGCTCGGTACCATCGTTGGTATGATCGGCGCCTTCAGTATCTTCAATCTGGAATCCGGCGCTCCTATCGCTATTACCGGCGGTATCGGCGAAGCACTTATTGCTACCGCTACAGGTCTTTGCGTAGCTATTCTTTCCTTGTGTGCTCACTCCTATTTTGCCCATCGTATGGATAATATGATTACCGACATGGAGCAATGCTTCAGTGCTCTTCTCGAAGCAGAAACAAGGAGTGGTAAATAATGCAGCTGCGCAATGTACGTGACAGAAAAACACCGGAGCTTATTATTATCCCTATGATCGATATCATGTTCTTCCTGCTGGTATTCTTCATGCTCAGCACCATGTACATGATTGATCTGAAAACCATTCCCGTAAAACTGCCGCAGGCAGCACATGCTGCTACGGATACAACAACAACCTTCGCTGTATCCCTGAAAAATGACGGCTCTCTTTATCTTGGCGATGCGCCGACAGATATCCAATCTTTAATAACCCAATCCTCAATCGAGCAAAAAAATAATCCTCGTTTTGCTATTGTTATCAGAGCAGACAAGGATGTTGATTACGGTCGTGTTATTGAACTTATTGATAAACTTAAAGGCGCAGGTATTACCCGCTTTGGTTTGGCAACGGATGGAGCTGGTAAATAATGAATTCTGGTCAACGCAGTAGAATCGGCTTTATCGGTTCTATCGTAACACATATTTTTATCTTACTTTTCGTAAGCTTCGTCGGACTGTTTAATTTATCGCATCCGCCTGCTAACGATATCGTTGAGGTATCACTGTTCGGCGGTGGCGGCGGTGGCGGCAATGATTCCGACATTGAAGACAGTAATGCAAATGACGAAGAAAACTCTACTGAAGAAGATGTGCAGGAAGAGCCTACACCGGATCCAGAGGCTATCTGGAAAAACGATGACAACAAGCCTCAACCTGTACATAAAAAATCTGCTGTGAAAAAGGTTGCCCGTAAGGGCAGCGGCACCGGTCAGGGAAGCGGCCACGGCAGCGGTGTCGGCCCCGGCACAGGCTCCGGCAGTGGCGGCGGTAACGGCAGCGGCCACGGCACGGGTAACGGCAGCGGCACAGGCAGTGGCAGCGGCAACGGCAACGCTTCTGTTGCATATATGCCGCGTATCGTACGCAAGATTGACCCTGTATATCCTGCTGCAGAACGCAATGCAGGCATCACCGGTTCAGGCGTTGTACGTCTTCTGGTCAACACCAACGGTACTGTTGATGAGGTTACCCTCGTAAGCTCCAGCGGTAACGCTAACCTCGACCAGGCAGGTATCAATGCCGCTTATAAATGGCGCTTCACCAGCGCTGTCGGTACTAACGGTCAAAAGGTTCGCTGCTATTTGCGCTTACCCTTCACCTTCAGGCTGAGATAATTAAAACCTGTTAGCTGAGTTTCAGCTAACAGGTTTTTTTATGCCTAAAATATTAAGTTTACTTTTCTTGCTGACCTTCCGTCAGATAGGTCCAGCCGTTCTCCTGACGCACCTTGCCCTCTTTCATCAGATGACCCAGAGCACGCTTGAAGGCAGCCTTGCTGATACCAAACTTCTGCTTGATAATCTCCAGCGGCGTAGAATCGCAGTAAGGCATGCTGCCGTTACGCTTCACCAAGAAATCATAGATATCCTGAGCATCCGCAACAAGTGCATTCTCCTTTTGCAGACGCATAGAAACGTTAATACGTCCGTCCTCACGCAGATAGGTTACACGACAGGTAACCTCCTGACCGAAGTCAAGTCTGCCACCAGGCACTTCACTGCGATGCAGGAAGGCAATAAAGCGCTGGTTAGTGAAAAGAAAGAAGCCTTCCGGCAGAATGTTGTAAATCGTACCGGTAACCTTATCACCGATTTTCAAGCCTTCTGCAGGCTTAGAGGCTTTCACCATATCCTCTTCTACACGCATCGTCACAGCCTGACGACCGCTCTTATCGCGATACAGTCTTACCCACACGAGCTGACCGGGGTTTACATGGCCGCGCATCTGGCTATAGGGCAGGAAAACGCCACGCTCTGCACCGATATCAACGAAGCCGCCGTCACGGGTAACGCTCAGCACACGTACATAGCCTAATTGGCCTTCACGCATCTTCGGCAGCTTCATGCTGGCAGTCAGACGCTTGCTGGGATCAAGATAAAGATATACCTTTACCTCGTCACCAATATTAACCTCAGAGGTCTGCTGCAGCTTATGCAGCATGATATCGTCAGAGGTATTACCGGTGCCTGCGTCAAGGAATGCGGCATTTTCATTCGCACGCACAACCTTTAAACTGACTACATCACCGGGACGGTATTTCGTATTGTTCGTAACAACAGGAGCCTTTTTGGCTCTGCTGAATTTTTTATTATCAATCATCCGTATTCTCCACAAAGCTTTCAGACGGAGCATCTGCCCACAGCTGCTCTAAATTATAAAAATCGCGTTCTTCCTCCAGGAAAACGTGAGCAACAACATCACCGTAATCCAACAGTACCCAACGTGCGTCGGCATAGCCTTCCTTGTGAGTAGGATGCACGCCTGCTTCTGCCAGCTTATCTTCGATATTATCAGCAATTGCCTTAACCAGAGTGCTGTTGCCGGCACTGCAGATAACATAAAAATCGGTAACGGGAGATAAGCCCTCCATATTTAATAAAAGTATATCCTTTGCTTTTTTGTCATTGGCCGCAGCCGCAATTTTTTTTGCAATGTCTTTAGTTTCCATTAAACATCCTCCTTAATTATTGCTTGCCTTTTCAGCAAGCTTTGCTTCTTTTTCCAATTCATCTCTATCCTTAGGCTGCAGATGCTCCTTCGGCTCTTCTTCTGCTTCTGTTGCGGTATCTTCCTCATCTTTAAGATAAGGTATCCCCAGCTCATCCAAGGATTTGTTTACGTCAGCCTGCTCGGCATTCCAATAGCTTACACCGGAGCTATCATCAAATTTTCCATAAAGCATACAGCTGCGCAGCTTATCATCACCAAACAGTTTAAAGCTGTTGGCAGCCTTAAGCATCGTCAAGGTATTAAGATCTGTTTCTACATATTTGTCCAGTGTTGCCAGCAGATTGCTTATTTTAGCTACATTTTGCACGGAAAACATCTGCTCAGCCGCTGCCTTCAGGAATTTCTGCTGTCTTTGCACGCGTCCGATATCACCAAGCTCATCCTTGCGGAAACGCACATATTTACCGGCAGTTTCACCGTCCATATGCTGATAGCCATGCTTGATATCAATAACCAAATCAGCATATGGATCCTCGTAATACATATCCTTGTCTACGTAAATATCTACGCCGCCGATTAAATTTACGACATCAATAAAGCCGCGCCAGTTTGCCAACGCATAATAATGGATAGGTACACGCAGCAGATTAGCAACAGTCTGCTTTGCCATCACAGCTCCGCCATAGGCATAGGCTGCATTAATCTTCTCCGGATCCTTGTGTCCCGGAAGTATTACCTTCGTATCACGCGGAATAGATAAAACCGCTACCTTATTATTCTGCGGATCAAAGCTCAGCAGAATAATCGCATCAGTACGCTTAGGCTCGCTTTCCGCTGCTTCGCTGTCACCATCATCAATTCCCAGCAGCAGAACGTTGATGCGTTCATTGAGCTTCTGGTCATCACGTATTTTATCATCTGCCGCAGTTACGCTTACATGCGGCGGATTGATAAAATTGTTATAAATCCAGCAGGTTCCGAAAAAAAGTGCTGTTCCTAAAAGACCTGCAAAAAGCAGTAAGCAAAGCAATCTTCCCCAGCGAAACTTACGCCTGGTGCGACGTTTTGCCGGCTGCTGTTGATTATTATTTTCTTCCATACTTGCCCTGCCTATTTGTTATCTGATTTCTGCGCCAGCATCAGCTCATTATAACCGTCAATGCAATGCGGATGAATTAATTGTCCGCCGGCAAGCAGATATTCAATAGTATTGCTGTAGGCCTTAAGCATTGCTTTATCAAGGCTTTTATGTGCCAGCTTGCGCAAATCCTCTATCCCCGGGAAATCTCTTCCCGGCTCAATCATATCTGCCAAAAATACAACCTTTGCCAAATCCGTCATGTGGGCAGCACCGGTTGTATGCTGCGAAATACCTTCCAGAATTTCCTTATCGGTTACACCATACTTGGTCTGCGCATAGTATACACCTAATTTAGCATGCAGCAAAATCGGCTGGTTGCGTTCTACATCATCAATAGCAATTCCCAGTGCATCTGCCTTGGCCGCACTGTCCTTGCTCGCAACCTCACGGCCGCAATCATGCAACAGCGCACAAATCGCTATTTTTTCTTCCGGCAGCTTATGTGACTTTGCCAGTTCCAAAGCGGTTTCGTAAACGTGTACGGAATGTTTATAACGCTTCGGCGGCAAGGAAGCCTGCAAAAGCTGTTTCATTTCGTCTATTGTCATCATTTCTGCTTCATCCCTGCCTTTGATATAAATTGTGAGCATTGATATATTGCTCCACAGCCCGCGGCACCAAACCCGCCAGACTCGCTCCTTCATGTAGCCTTGTCCTTATTTCGGTAGATGAAATATCATATTCGGGTGTATGCAGCAGCATAATTCTTTCTGCGGCAGCAGCGCCCAAATGATGCACTACCTCTTCCATCACACCTTCGTACCCCGGTCTGCCGGCAGCTACAAAGGTTGCCAGCTGCAGCATTTCGTTGATAGAATTCCATGTATGCAGCTGAGCCACCGAATCAGCTCCGATAATAAAATAAAGCTCCTTATCCGGATATATCTGCCGCAGCTCGCGCAGGGTATCTATCGTATACGATACGCCGCTACGCCGCAGCTCCATATCCGACACGGTAAAATGCGGATAAGGCTTTACCGCCAGCTCGGTCATCGCATAACGATGCTCTGCCGGCGCATAATCCTGTCCTACCTTATGCGGTGGTACAAAAGCCGGGATAAAAATAATTTGTTCCAGTGCAATACGTTCGTAAACAGCTTCAGCAATACGCAGATGCCCTATATGAATAGGATCAAAGGTCCCGCCTAAAATACCAAGTCCCTTTCCCGTCACAGTCATCCTCCTTGCTCAACACTTTTCTATTATTTTATTATATCAATCACTCAGCATTTGTACAACCTTCTGCAGCAGAATTATTATCGCAATAAGCAATAAAATTCCCTTTGTACGGTCTTTGAAATCAAAAACAGTTTTAGGCCTTCTCAGATAATCTGAAAAGGCCTGCAAGTAATCTTTAAATGTAGGGGGTTTAGGTTCTCGTTTTGTCATTTTTTCTCCAATTTTAAAGATAAAGTGAAGAGAACCACTCTTCACTTTATCATATTATTTTACTCGTATCTCAAAGCATCAATCGGGTCAAGCAGCGCTGCCTTACGTGCCGGATAAATTCCGAAGAACAAGCCGATGCCGACCGAAAAGATTACTGCGATAACAATCGCCCAGACGGAAATAACTGTATTCCAGCCTGCCATACTGCTGATGATGCAGGAAGCACCGATACCAAGCATTACACCTAAGGTGCCGCCGATAATACCTATTACCATGGATTCAACCAAGAACTGCAGCAGGATATTATTATAGGTAGCGCCCAAAGCCTTGCGGATACCAATCTCACGCGTACGCTCTGTTACAGACACCAACATAATATTCATAATACCGATACCGCCGACCAAAAGACTGATAGCAGCAATGCAGCCGAGAAGTATCGTAATATTGTTAGCCGTCGACATCATGGTTTCCATAATCTGTGCCATGTTGCCTATGGTAAAATCATCGTTAGCGCCCTCTTTAATCTTGTGACGTGTACGCAGCACCTGTTCTACATCGGCCTGCACATCATTAATAACGTTTTCATTCTCAGCCTGTACCGTGATGCGTTGTACATTCGTAATACCCATCATACGGTTCTGTGCCGTAGTCAGCGGAACATAAACCACGTCATCCTGGTCCATACCCATGCTACCTTGGCCCTTGCTTTTCAAAACACCGATAACCTGAAACGGTGCCTTATTGATACGCATAATCTTACCGACCGGGTTGCCCTCAGGGAACAGACTGTCAGCAACAGTCTTACCGATAACTGCCACCCTGCCGCGGCTTACAAGGTCACGCTCGTTCAAAACGCGTCCGTCCTCAACATCAAGACTGGAAATGGTAAAACTGCTCGGAGTTGTACCCTCAACACGGCTGGTCCAGTTCTGATTGCCGGCAACCATCTGATAGCTTCTGTTGACACTGGCCGTAATATTGGCAATACCGTCAACCTGCTTCTCTATAGCCTGCATATCATCATACGTCAGCTTAACGCCTTCACCGGCCGCCAGACGAGCGCCGCTGGCAGTACGACCGCCGGAGGTGATAATCAGCAGGTTACTGCCCAATTTAGAGATATTGTTCTTAACATTCTCCTTTAGGCCGAAGCCAAGGCTGACCATCGCAATAACGGCGCCAACGCCAATAATAATCCCCAAAAGCGTCAGGAAGGTGCGCAGCTTATTCGAGACCATGCCCTGCAAAGCCATTTTAATGCTTTCATTCAACATAAATATCTACCTTCCTTTATCAGCTCTGCGTACCGTCACGCATCTGCTGCAGCTCCTTGGCCGCATAATCAGTCCTGCCGCCGCTGCGTTCATCACTTACCAGCTGTCCGTCGCGCATTACCAGAATACGCTTCGTCTGCTCGGCAATATCCGGTTCATGGGTAACCATAACCACCGTCTTGCCGCTCTCATTCATTTTCTTAAAAATATCCATAATCTCGTAGCTGGATTTGGTATCAAGATTGCCTGTAGGCTCATCGGCCATAATAATCGCCGGGTTATTGATTAAGGCTCTGGCAATGGCCACACGCTGACGCTGGCCGCCGCTCATCTCCATAGGCTTATGCTCCAGCCTATCGCCCAGGCCAACAGCCTCCAATGCCTTCTTAGCGCGCTCCATGCGTTCTTCCTCGTCTACACCGGCATATACCAACGGCAAGGCTACATTCTCCTGCGCAGTCAGCTTAGCCAGTAAATTAAAGTTTTGGAAGACAAAGCCTATCTTTGCATTACGCGTATGCGCCAGCTCATCGTCATCATAACCGGCAATCTCCTTGCCATCAAGAAAATACTCGCCGGAGGTCGGTCTGTCCAGACAGCCGAGAATATTCATCATCGTAGATTTACCGCTGCCGGAAGGCCCCATAATAGAAGTAAATTCCCCCGGCTCAATCTTAAGATTAACGTGATAAAGCGCGTGTACCACGCTGTCACCCATCTGATAGGTTTTCATTATATCTTTTAATTCAATAACAGACATAAAGCTAACGCCTCCTTAGTGCATCGGCGGGGGGCCCATTCTGCTACTGGTCTGCTTGCTGACAGCCTTCTTCACAAGCAGCTTGTCACCAACGCTGAGACCGGTTGCCGTAACTGCTACTTCGCTGTCACTCGTCAGGCCAAGCTTTACATCTACATCACGTGTTTCCTTAGTCTTCTCGTTATATACCTTGACGTAACGGCGACTGCCTTCACTATAAATGCAGTTTAAAGGCACAATTGTTACATCGTTTGCTTCATCGATAATAATCTCGGTTCTTGCTGTCATAGTCGGCAGCAGCTTGCCCTTAGCATCGTCAACAGTAACATAAACCTTATAATAGATAACGTTGTTTTCCGTAGTTGCACTACGGGAAATCAAGCGTACCTTACCGGTAAAGGTTTCGTTAGGATAAGCGTCGACAGTAAACTTTACCTTCTGTCCGTCCTTCACCTGACCGATATCGGATTCATCGACAAGTGCTTCAATCTCCATATTATCCAGCGTTGCCACAGACATAATAACCTGCGGTGTGCTGATACCGGAGCTGATAGTCTGACCAACCGGTGTAGGCTTACCGATAATGTAACCGGAAATCGGTGTGGTAATAACAGTATCATTAACATCAGAAGCAGCCTTTTCATAGTTGCTCTTGGCTACAAGATAATCTGCTTCCACGCTGTCAAATGTTGATTGGCTGATTGCACCGCGGTTCAGCAGGTTCAGATTACGCTCATAGTTGGCCTGAGCGTTATGCAGCTTGGCCTGCATCTGTGCCAACGTTGCGTTCAAAGATGTGGCATCAAGACGCACCAGTACGTCACCGGCGTTGACATGCTGGTTTTCCTTAACCAGTACCTCAACAATGCGTCCGGTAATCTTGGAGCTGATATCAACATTGTCCTGTGCGCTTAATGCGCCGGTTGCCGAAACAGTTTCCATAATGTTGCCTTTTTTTACTTCGCCCATCTTAACGGCAGCAGTTGTAACCTGCGTGCTTTGATAATATTTATAGCCACCATAGCTGCCTGCGAGCAAAATCGCAGCCGCTACGAGGATATATTTATTTTTTTTCACAAAACTCATCATTTGGCATCCCTCATTCTTAAATATATTCCTTTACTATTATAACCTTTACTCTTTTTGAGGTCAAAGCAAGTATACCAAAAAGATGTGTTTTTTTTATGACACAATTAACAAAATTCAACACATATAACAAAAACCCCCGTCACTTTCGTGACAGGGGTTGATTTGCATTTGATTGTCAAAGCATTTGTTGCTTTATCATTTTGAATCACCAGGCTGGCGAGAAAGTGCCAGAGGCGAGGAACAGATGCCTGACTTATTTTAGTAAACAAAAATCCCCATCACTTAAGTGATGGGGATAGATTTGCTTGTAAGCGTCTAACCTAACAAATTATTTGCCAGGGAAGAACGGCCATACCATCGGAATAACGATCAGGGATACGATGAAGCATACGATTACGAGACCGCAACCAGCTTTCAGGTAGTCCATGAATCTGTATCCGCCAGGGCCGAGTACCAGAGTGTTCGGAGGAGTACCTACCGGAGTTGCGAATGCGCAGGATGCTGCAACAGCGATAGCCATCAGAACTGCTTTCGGGTCAGCGCCCAGGTTTTGGGAAATTGCAATACCGATCGGGCACAGCAGAGCTGCGGATGCGGTGTTGGACATGAACTGAGTCAGACCGCAGGACAGGATGAACAGTACACCGGTTACAACCAGCGGAGAAGGAGCGCCGCCCATCAGGCCAACAGTCCATTCAGCGATGAGTTTACCAGCGCCAGTTTTATCCATAGCGGAGGATACAGGCATCATGCCAGCGAACAGGAAAATGGTTACCCAGTCGATGGAAGCATAAGCTTGTTTTTCAGTCAGGCAGCCGGTCAGTACGCACAGCAGAGCGCCGATGATAGCAGCCATTTCCAGGGATACGCCCGGGATACCAACAGCCATTACCAGGATTACGCCCAGCAGGATAACGCCGGAAACCATTTGTTTAGATCTGGAAATTTCGTTAGCCTCTACCTCTTGCTCGATTTCTTGGTCAGCATCGAGTTGTTTGTTCGGGAGCAGATATTTGCCCAGGAACATCATGTAGAGCATACCAGCTACGGAGATAGGAACACCGATCCAAGCGAATTCGAAGAAACCGAACGGCTCGATACCAGCAGCATTCATTGCACCTACTGCAATGATGTTCGGCGGGGTACCTACCATGGTGATGATACCGCCCCAACCGCAAGCGAATGCCAACGGCATTAACTGACGGGAAGCAGGAATTTTAGCTGCAGAGCAGATGCCCAGTGCAACCGGCAGCATGCAAGCTGCGGTACCGGTGTTGGACAGAACAGCGGACATTACAGTACCAACAATCATCAGGCCGAACATCAGGCTGTTTTCGCTGGTACCGCACATTTTAACTACGGTGTTACCAATTTCCTGAGCCAGGCCGGTGTAGAACATGGAAGCACCTACTACGAACATACCTGCAAAAAGTACTACAGTGGAGTTGGACAGACCGCTGAATACTTGCTTAGCAGGGATCAGGCCTAACAGGCCGCATGCCACAGAGGCACCAATAGCAGTAACTGCGAGAGGAATAAGTTCAGTTACGAAGAATAATGCAACTACTGCCAAAAGAATGAGACATTTGATAGCTGGGGACATTGTTTTCCTCCTTAAAATAATAAAAATGTTTTGTTGTCTGTGTGTCACTACACACATTTAATGTCATCAATAAAATAATTCAACAAGTTATCAGTAAACGCTATCATTAAAAATTTATAGTGCTTACATTTTCGCCAATTCATTATGGAAGAAAGGCTTGTTTTTGCCTCCACTTACATAACTTACTTTATCGGCTTTTTCACTTACTTTAATTACTTAATTGTCAACAGTGTTAAGTTTAACACACTTTCGACAAATTTGCAAGCTTTTTTCATATCTTTTATTCCTGTGCTTTACATGTTTTTCTACTTAGTTTATTGCATATTTATACATTATTTTGCTTGTTTATTATTCCGTTCTCTTGTACACTTTTTTATTAAAAATATGTCTGTATGCTCACTCTTAATATTACATATTTCTGCCGGTATGCCCCCTGCTTTGAACAACAAAAATCCCCGCCACCTAAGTGACGGGGATTGATTTGCTTGTAAGCGTCTAACCTAACAACTTATTTGCCAGGGAAGAACGGCCATACCATCGGGATAACAACCAGGGATACTACGAAAGCTACCAGAACCAGACCGGTACCAGCTTTTACATAGTCCATGAATTTGTATCCGCCAGGGCCAAGTACCAGGGTGTTCGGAGGAGTACCTACCGGAGTTGCGAATGCGCAGGATGCTGCAACAGCGATAGCCATCAGAACTGCTTTCGGGTCAGCGCCCAGGTTTTGGGAAATTGCAATACCGATCGGGCACAGCAGAGCTGCGGATGCGGTGTTGGACATGAACTGAGTCAGGCCGCAGGACAGGATGAACAGAACTGCGGTTACAACCAACGGAGAAGGAGAGCCGCCCATCAGGCCAACAGTCCATTGAGCGATAAGTTTGCCAGCGCCGGTTTTATCCATAGCAGAGGATACAGGCATCATGCCAGCGAACAGGAAGATGGTTACCCAGTCGATAGAAGCATAAGCTTGTTTTTCAGTTAAGCAACCGGTCAGTACGCAAACCAGAGCACCGATGATTGCTGCCATTTCCAGGGTTACGCCTTTAATGCCGAGAGCCATTACCAGAACAACTGCCAGCAGGATAACGCCAGAAACGATTTGTTTGGATTTGGAGGTTTCATTTGCTTCGATTTCTTGCTCGATTTCTTGGTCAGCATCGAGTTGTTTGTTCGGGAGCAAATATTTGCCTACAAACATCATGTACAGCATACCAGCTACGGAAACCGGAACACCGATCCAAGCGAATTCGAAGAAACCGAAAGGCTCAAGACCAGCAGCGGTCATAGCACCGGTAGCAATGATGTTAGGAGGAGTACCTACCATGGTGATGATACCGCCCCAACCGCAAGCGAATGCCAACGGCATTAACTGACGAGAAGCAGGAATCTTAGCTGCGGAGCAGATACCGAGTGCTACAGGAAGTAAGCAAGCTGCGGTACCGGTGTTGGACAATACTGCGGACAGTACGGTACCAACGATCATCAGGCCGAACATCAGGCTGTTTTCGCCTGTGCCGCACATTTTAACTACGGTATTACCGATTGCTTGTGCGAGGCCGGTGTAGAACATGGAAGCGCCAACTACGAACATGCCTGCGAACAGAACAACGGTGGAGTTAGACAGACCGCTGAATACTTGTTTTGCAGGAATCAAGCCTAAGAGGCCGCATGCGATAGCTGCGCCGGTAGCAGTAACTGCAAGAGGGATAAGTTCGGTTACAAAGAATAATGCAACTACTGCCAACAAAATAAGACATTTGATTGCTGGGGACATTTTATGTTCCTCCTTTTAAAATTAATTTATATACAATGCCGAGGGAGGCATTCTATATCATCTATTAATATGTAGTTTTCAAAGAACTTCCGGAAATCGCTTATGTATTTTCTTGCATTTCCATGTACCTATTATAACACTACAAGCGTAAAATAAAAAGTTATTTTATTGAAAAATTTACATTATTAACGTAAATAGTGTTTTTCTATCGTGCACTTCTATATTGTAATTCACAGACATCACTGTCATGGTATTTTATTTTTATACTTTTATATGCTTTTCCGGAATTAAGTTAAACTATGAGTAAATGATTTTTGAACCGTGCACAAGCCTTTTGTCTGAAAATTATCTTAATTCTCTTTATAAAATCTGCTCTGATAAATTACAGCTTTCTGCTCCAAAGCCCATTATATCAAGGCTTTGCGATTTATATAATTTTTTTAGTACCTTCTATAAGTTATTTTTAACAGCTGGTGCTAATTTCACTTTTCGTATTGAATGTAATCCTGTAGTACATGTCCACTGATTGAGGACATAAAAATGCCATCTTTTTTGTTTAAAATGTGACAGTTTAGTATTCCAGACAGCTTTCTAGGCAAAAATTAAGAGGACGCGCCTTGCAACGCGTCCTCAGGGGAGTTTCAGTATAAATTATTTACCAACAGGACCGATCATAGCCAGCATGGTACCTGCAGCAACTGCAGTACCGATAACGCCTGCTACGTTAGGACCCATAGCATGCATCAGCAGGAAGTTGGACGGATTTGCTTTTTGGCCAACAACTTGAGATACACGAGCAGCCATAGGAACTGCGGATACACCGGCGGAACCAATCAACGGGTTGGTCTTGCCACCGTCAACGATGCACATCAGCTTACCGAAGATAACGCCGGCAGCAGTACCACCGATGAAAGCAACCAGACCAAGGATGATGATCAGGATGGTTTGATAGTTCAGGAATGCATCAGCACTCATGGTCAGACCAGTACCGGTAGCCAGCATAATGGTTACGGTGTTCATCAGAGCGTTTTGTGCGGTGTCGGACAGACGATCCAGGCAGCCAGCTTCTTTGAACAGGTTACCAAGCATCAGCATACCAATCAGAGCGGTTACGGAAGGTAACAGCAGAGAAATAACGATGGTGCACATGATCGGGAAAGCAACCTTTTCAAAGTGAGAAACCGGACGCAACTGTTGCATAACGATCTTACGATCTGCTTCAGTGGTGAACAGTTTCATGATAGGAGGCTGAATCAGCGGAACCAAAGACATGTAGGAGTATGCAGCAACTGCGATTGCACCTAACAGCTGAGGAGCCATTTTAGCAGCCAGGTAGATGGAAGTCGGGCCGTCAGCACCACCGATGATGCCGATAGCAGCAGCTTCTTGTACGGTGAAGCCAAGCAGCATAGCGCCCAACAGAGCTACGAATACACCGCCCTGTGCAGCAGCGCCCAGGAGCAGGGTTTTCGGGTTAGCCAGCAGAGGACCGAAGTCGGTCATAGCGCCTACGCCCAAGAAGATCAACGGAGGGAATACTTCGTGGTGAATACCATACATGATAACGGACATAACACCAGGTTCTTCGAAACCGTTTTTAGGAATGTTAGCCAGAATACAACCGAAAGCAATCGGGGACAGCAGTAAAGGCTCGAAACCTTTAGCAATAGCCATATAAAGCAGAAGCAGACCAACGCAGATCATGATTACATGACCGCCTGTCAGTGCAGAGAAGCCGGAGTCTGCCCATACAGAAGACAAAGCAACAAAAAATGCCTCAAACATGTGAATTTTTCCTCCTTGTTTCCCTTAATTGGGATGTTATAAGTGCAAATAAGCTCCACAATAATGCTACAACACTTTCATTTTAACTGTATCACCACAGTCTCCCCTAGTCTACCTGTGGTCTGCTTGGCGAAGCAAGCAGAACATCAGAAAATGTCATTTCTTCTTATGAAGCTGCTTAAAGCAGCAGCACTGCTTTGAAACCTTTTTTCAGCTAAATCTTATTTAGCTTTGGTAGGATCGACTACCTGGATTAAACTCATCAACATGCCTAATCCGATTAGAACTCCAAAGACAATGGTCATGTTGATAATGGCAATCAGCCACGGATTTGTTGTTACAGGACCCACTGTTTATCACCTCTTCCTAAGATAATTAAAGGGGAACTAAGTTCTATAAGCAAGATGCTTATCTTACTTTAATAAGTATAAAGTTATATTTTTTTATCTTCTGTTGCACAGGTCACACTGTTTTTTGTAAAACAGTTACTTTATTTACATAATCGTTTCACTTTAACTTCTATACTATTTCAAAAGTTCATTAATCATTTTTGTTGCCTGTGCAACAGATTGTCATTTTGAGTTTGCTAAAATAAATACTGCAAAGCAACAATTTAATATCCTCTCAGTTTTCAATTTGTCTTTAGAGAGATTGGGAGAATGCTGAAACGACTGCGAATTTAGTTTTGGCAATAAAAAATAACCAGCTGCGAACTGGTTATTTTTTTGCTTTCAAACAGGCACAGCCTAATGACTTCACGTCTATTTAAAATTAAATAAAAGCAAAGTCCATCCGGTAAAAACCGGACGGGCTTTACTTTTTTAGGGAGAGTCATCACAATAACTGCTTATTTAGCAACAGGGCCAATCATAGCCAGCATAGTACCTGCAGCAACTGCAGTACCGATAACGCCTGCTACGTTAGGACCCATAGCATGCATTAATAAGAAGTTTGCCGGGTTAGCCTTTTGACCGACAATCTGAGATACACGGGCAGCCATAGGAACTGCGGATACACCGGCACTGCCGATAAGCGGATTAGTTTTGCCGCCATCAACCATGCACATAATCTTACCGAATACTACACCACCCCAGGTGCCTGCAGCAAAGGCAACCAAACCTAAGCAGATAATCAGGATAGTCTGATAGTTCAGGAAGGCATCAGCACTCATGGTAAGGCCGGTACCGGTAGCCAGCATGATGGTTACAGTGTTCATCAATGCATTCTGTGCGGTGTCGCTCAGACGGTCCAGGCAGCCTGCTTCTTTGAACAGATTACCAAGCATCAGCATACCGATTAAAGCTGTTACCGGCGGCAGCAGCAGAGAAATAACGATAGTGCACATAATCGGGAAAACGACCTTTTCAAATTTACTTACCGGACGCAGCTGCTCCATAACAATCTTACGTTCTCTTTCGGTAGTAAACAGCTTCATTACAGGCGGCTGAATCAGCGGTACCAGGGACATGTAGGAATAAGCTGCAACGGCAATAGCACCCAAAAGATGCGGAGCCATTTTAGCTGCCAGATAAATAGCTGTTGGGCCGTCAGCACCGCCGATAATACCGATAGCGGATGCTTCCTGTACAGTAAATCCCAAAGCCATAGCGCCCATCAAAGATACAAATACGCCAATCTGAGCAGCAGCACCTAAAAGCAAGGTCTTAGGATTAGCAATCAGCGGACCGAAGTCTGTCATTGCGCCAACGCCCAGGAAAATCAACGGCGGGAATACTTCATGGTGAATACCGTACATAATAACGGACATAACACCCGGCTGTTCGAAACCGTTTTTAGGAATGTTAGCCAGAATACAACCAAAAGCAATTGGTGACAACAGCAAAGGCTCGAAACCTTTGCCTATAGCCATATAAAGCAGAACCAGACCAACGCCAATCATAATTACGTTGCCACTTGTCAGAGCAGAAAAACCTGAGTCTGCCCAAACAGAAGCCAAAGCGACGATAAATGCCTCAAACATAGAATAATCCTCCTCTTGGCCCATATCGGGAAAATAAGTGCATTTTTTAATAGATCAGACAAGGAAAAAGTGCATCATTTGCTTCAATGCTTATTTCTAGTAGGGTCAACCAACTGAATCATACTCATGAGTACACCTAAAGCAATGAGCACACCAAAAACGATTGTCATGTTGATAATAGAAATCAGCCACGGATTAGTTGTTACGGAACCCATATAAATCACCCCTTCCAAATAAATTTAAATATAATATTTACCGCAATATGCTTCCGGATATTTGACTTCAAACACCCCTTTTTGCCTTGCTGAATTAAGTATAAAAATAATTCTGCTGTTATTCCGTTGCTTATGTCACACATAATAAACGGACGGTCTTAGTTTACTTACAGATTGTATTCGTTTTAAATTTGTTATTGTTATTAAAATTTAAAAAGCATTTTTGTTATTGAAAAGGATTAATTTACTTATGTAACTTAAAAAAGCAAGCTCTTTGAGCTTGCTTTTTAAATCATAATGACCATTAACTTCTATGCTATTATTTATGTATAAAATTAAAAATATGTATTTTACTGCCTAACACCAGCTATTGAAAATTAAAAACGCCGCTCGTTTGAGCGGCGTTTTTTAGCAGCATTACAGCTGTTCAGTTACATTGTCTTCGGGAGTCCCCTTCTTTTTGCGGCTGAAGAAGCGTTCAACAACTACAAAGAGTACAGGAATCAGGAAGATACCAAAGAGTGTAGCGATGGTCATACCGCCTACTACGGCATTACCCATAGATACACGCGCACCAGCGCCCGGGCCGGTAGCAATAGCCAGAGGCAGACAGCCTAAGATGAAGGCGAAGGATGTCATCAGGATAGGACGCAGACGGACATGAGCAGCCTCAACAGCCGCATGTACAACATCCATGCCCTGCTCCATATTCATCTTAGCATATTCGACAATCAGAATAGCGTTCTTTGCTGCCAGACCAATCAGTGTAATCAGACCAATCTGCATATAAACGTCATTCTGCAGGCCACGTGCATACTGTACCAGGAAGCAGCCGAAAACTGCGGAAGGTACGGACAGCAGTACCGCCAGAGGAATAGTCCAGCTTTCATACAGAGCTGCCAGACAAAGGAATACGAAAATCAGAGAGATAATGAAAATCTGAGTGGAACGGCTGCCGGCTTCAATCTCATCAAGGCTCTGACCGGTCCATTCGTAGGTATAGGTATTAGGCAGAACCTGCTTAGCAACCTCTTCAATAGCAGCCATAGCCTGACCGGAGGAATAACCGCTGGCAGGGTCGCCGGAAATCTTAATCGCACTGGCACCGTTAAAGCGTGTCATAACAACAGAGCTGTTCTTAGGAGTAGGCTTTACAAGTGTATTCAGCGGAATAGACTTGCCGTCATTGCTGCGTACAAAGAAGTAACGCATATCCTCTACACCGGTACGATATTTTTCATCAGCCTGCATAACAACCTTCCAAGTACGGCCGAAGTTATTGATATCGTTGATTTCGTTACCGCCTAAGAACGCCTGCAATGCGGAATAAACAGTAGATACAGGAACGTTCAGGGATTGTGCCTTATCACGGTCAACCTCAAACTGATACATAGGAGTATTGGTGTTCAAGGTAGTGTACAGCATACCGATTTCCGGACGCTTGCGGCAAGCAGCCAAAAATTCGTTAGCACGCTCACCCATAGTGTTAACGTCCTCACCGCCAAGGTTCATGAGATAAAGACTCAGAGTACCGGTACTTGAAGCACCGGGCAGAGAAGGCGGCTGGAAAGCCATAACGGTTGCATCAGGAATCTGTGCGCCCATGCCGAAAATCATCGGAATAACATCCTGTACGCTGTTGCTGCGCTTGCTGTAGTCCTCCATAGTAACTACTGCCAGGCCAGCGTTAGCCTTCTGGCCCATGGACAGGATATCAATACCGCTAACCTCCATAACGTTTTTAACGCCGGGGAGCTTTCTCATATTTTGTGCAAGGCCTGCCATAATCTGCTGCGTACGGTTACTGGAAGCACCCTCAGGCAAAGCGATGGATACAGCAGTCATGCCCTGGTCCTCGTTCGGTACAAAGCCTGTCGGCGTTGCCTTTGCCAGGAAACCGATGCAGATAACAACAACAACAAGACAGGTCAGAATCAGTTTAGATTTACGGATGCAGCCTTCAACGTTTTTCACGTATTTAGCCAACGTTCTTGCAAACCAATCGTCAAATGCTTTTACAGCCTTGCCGATAAAGCCCTTCGGCGCCTCCTCCTTCTTGACCAGAATCAAGGAGCAGAGTGCAGGAGTCAGGGACAAAGCTACGATAGCAGAAAGCATCATGGATACAGAAATCGTAATCGCAAACTGCTTGTACAATTCACCGACAGTACCGCCGGTGAAGGCTACAGGAATAAATACCGCAGACAGTACGAAGGCAATAGCCACAACAGGGCCGGAAACCTCGTTCATAGCACGGTATGTTGCCTCCTTAGGAGACATACCGTTTTCCTGAATATGATGTTCAACCGCTTCTACTACAACGATAGCGTCGTCGACAACAAGGCCGATAGCCAGAATCATCGCAAAGGCAGTCAAAGTGTTGATGGTAAAACCTAAAATTACAAAGGAAGCAAAGGTACCAACCAAGGATACCGGTACAGCCAGAATAGGAATCAAGGTTGCACGCCAGCTGCCAAGGAACATAAATACTACCAGAATAACCAGAATCAAGGCTTCAACAAATGTATGAGCAACCTTCTCCAGAGATTCGGTAATAAACTGGGTGTTATCCTGAATAACGACCAGCTTCATATCATCAGGGAAACGGCTTTCTGCGTCCTTTAATACCTCGCGGATATTCTTAACAGTTTCGATAGCATTCGCATCGGAGGTCAAGGATACCGGGAATACAACGGAATCACCGCCGTTTAGCTTGCTGACGATAAGGTCATTACGCGGACCTTCTTTAATAGTTGCGATATCCTTCAGCTTCAGGTTATCGCCATTATTGGAACGGATAATTACGTTACCGAATTCCTCAGGTGTATTCAGACGACCTTGAGCACTTGCAGAATAGGTACGCTCCTGCTTGTCAACGGTAGGACGGTTACCGATAGAACCAACCGCTGCCTGAATGTTTTGCGTTTTGATAGCGTTGGAAACATCGGTTACGGTTACGCCCAGCTGTGCCATTTTTTCAGGATTCAGCCAGATGCGGACTGCATATTCCGGGCCATATTCGCCAACGGTAGATACGCCCTTAACACGCTTTACTGCATCAAGGAAGTTTGCATCCGCATATGTTCTTAAGAACATAGCATCATAGGTATTTTTCGGAGAATAAAGACCAAAATACATAATGGTCTCGGCAGATTCCTTAGCAGTGGTTACACCGTAGCCGGAAACCTCGCTCGGCAGAGAGCTGGTTGCCTGAGATACACGGTTCTGCACCTCTACAGAAGCGATATCTGCGTTTTTCTCCAGGTTGAATTCAACATTGAGCTTGTATTCACCACTGGAGGTACTTACAGAGGACATGTTCAGCATATTTTCTACGCCGCTGACCTTCTGCTCAATGGTCTGTGCTACAGCCTTTTCAACGATATCGGCACTTGCACCGACATAGTTGGTGTTTACGCTGATACGCGGTTTGGTAATGTTAGGATATTGGGCGATAGGCAGGCTAAAGCCGGCAATCGCACCCAATAAGGTAATAATAATCGCCAGTACTATCGCAAATACCGGGCGATCAATAAAGAAACGAGCCATCTAGCCAACCTCCTTATTGCTTCTTGCCGGCGGTAGCACTGTTGTCAACAGTAGTATCCAGATCAGCCTCAGTCATCGGCTGCGGGTTAACCTGAGCACCCTGTCTGATCTTACCGGTGCCTTCAACTACGATTGTCTCATCGCCGGTCAGACCGCTTTCAACCATGTAGAAACGGCCAACAGAAGGACCAAGAGTTACTTCCTTCATGGTAACCTTGTTATCGCTGCCAACAACATAAACAAATTTCTTGTACATCAATTCAACAACTGCACGCATAGGAATCAAGAGAGCATCCTTTTTGGTGCCTGCGGTTGCCTGTACGTGAGCAAACATGCCAGGCAGCAGACGATGTGCAGGGTTTCTGAACAAAGCCTTAACAGTCATAGTACCGGTGTTATCATTGATACCACGGTTAACCTCTGCTACAGTGCCTTTTAAATCGTAGGTACTGCCATCGCTCAAAACAACAGTCAGGTTGTCAAGAGAAGCAGCGCCACTGTTATCATGAGCACCGGAAAGCTTCAGATATTCCGGCTCAGCTATGCTGAACTGTACGAATACGGGGTCAGTGTTGCTGATTTTTGCCAGAGTAGTCTGACCTGCGGTTACATAGTTGCCAACCTCTAGCGCGGTAGTATCAATACGGCCGCTGAACGGAGCGGAAACGCTGGTATCGGTCATGTTAATCTGCGCATTTTCCAGAATTGCTTCCTGCGCATTTACAGAAGCCTGTGCCTGGTCACGCTGCATAATAGCGTTATCCAGAACCTGCTTGGAAATTGCATTCTGTGCATACAGAGTGCTGTAACGCTCTGCATTTAGAGCTGCGTTAGCCAAAGCCGCACGGGCATTAGCCAGGCCTGCCTGCGCGTTAAGCACGTTGGCCTGATAAGTACGCTGGTCAATAGCATACAAGGTCTGGCCTGCACTTACATTGTCACCGCCCTTGAAATACTTGGCTGTAATCTGACCGCTTACCTGAGCTTTCAGCTCCATTTCCTGCTGAGCCTGTACAAAGCCTGTATAATCATATACCAGAGGGGTGTCACGCTTAATAACCTTCATGGTTTTAACCAAAGCTGCCTTATTGCCGCCCTGCTGCTGTTTTTGACCACAGCCTGCAACGCTCAGTACAAAGGTTGCCGCCAGCGCCGCAGCCATTGCTTTTCTCGCACGGCCGGAGCGAATAAAACTTAACATAAAAAAACCTCCTTCACCTTCACTCTGAAACTACTCAATATATATAATGACAAATGATACTGCTATATTGTCGATAGCACCTTTACCTGAAAATATTCCTGCTCCAGTTTCAGAATACTACTATTATAATGGACATTTTTCAGAAATGCAAACTTCATTTAAACAAATTTCGCCGCTTTTTCTTGCATTTTCTTCACTTAGCTTCGTCTCACAAATTTTGCTGACTGACCAGTCAGCTTTTGCTGTTCAACAGCTCTTTTTTCAGCAAAAATTTATGCAGATTGCCCATGGCAAAACCCGATACCTGGTCTACGCCATCAATACGCTGCATCAAGAACAGGTTATCTCCTTCAATATACCATTCATCCGGCAGTCTGTCCTTATATACAACCTTCTTATTGGTATTCAGCAGATTAAGCAGCGGCAGCAAATCCTTATCCTTGACATTAAGCACTTCATCCAGGCTGATTTTTTCGGCAGTCTTTGGATTTACGTTCAGCTGATGGTGGATAAAGCTGTTTTTACCGCTAATCAGCTGCAGGCTAAGAATCTGCTCATCGGCACGCATAACCTTAAACGCCATATCTGCCTCACCCTTGTAAAAATGCTCCAGATATTCTTTGCACTCATCCTGCAGCAGCTTATTCATTTTATTTTGCAGCTCTACATCCTTACAGGCAAAAACCGGGAAGGTTGCTTCACCGCCGGGCACGACCATCTTACGCGCTAATATAGTACCGGCAGCAAAATCCTTGCCATCATTTACGGTATTATCCTTAGGCGTAGGCGCAAGCGTCATAATGGTCAGGGAAAACTGTTTCCATTCCTTAGTTTTCTTGTCCTGCTTCCAGATAGCGCCCACATCTGCCAGAGGCTGCTTTTTTTGCACCAGCTGCTGACAGCCCAACAATTCATCAGCGCCGTCATTATCTACATCGTGTGCTACGAGAGAATGTAAGCCGCCATACTCCAGCTTGCCGTCTTCAACCTCACTGCCTGCTGCCGGTGTCAAATCCGACTTATTGCCATCGATTAAAGCTACATGCATTTTACCGTCCTTGGCAAAAGCTTGCGTCACCAGTCCCATGCTTTCGGCAGCGCCAAAGACCTCACGCACATTTTTCTTATTGGCAAAGGAAAGCACACGGTATTCACTTGGCGCATGCCAATCTCCTTGAGCAGCACTCACCAGCAGCTGCTGTCTGGCGCTTTTGCCCGACCACAGCTTAATAGGCTGCAGCTGGCAATTATATCCGCCCTTAATAGAAGGTGCATGAGCCGTCAAAAGCTTCTTGTCCTTATCCTTAATCATAACAAGCAGATCATTGGCGTAGCCGTTAGACAGCCTGTCACCCCAAAGCTCGGCAGTAACAGTCTGCTCTGCAGTCAGCTGCAGCGGCACCTGCGCCAACAGCGTGTCAGCGGCTGCAGCAATAGTGCTGCAGAAAATTACGCTGCTGCAGGCCAGGCCTTGCACCATCCATTTTATCTTCACGTCTTCACGTCCTTTCTTCAAACGTACTATTATATTATAGCATTTTTTTGTTATAAGTAGCTGTTAAAACACAGATTTTTTACATAAAGGTACCACAAACATCGGCAAATTCTGTTGCATTTCGTACAAAAAGGCTTTTTCTTATTTCTCAAAACGATTTTTTCATTAATATTACTGCTTTTTATTGTTAAATAGTGTAGAATAAAAGCGGTATTTTATGATTTTTTGGGAGAAGGGAAGGATTTATTAATGAAGAAAATTGTTGCTCTTCTGCTCAGCCTTTGCCTATTAGTATTAGCTGCAGGCTGTGGCGGTAACGATTCAAAAAAAGACACACCCAAAGAAAAGACTAAGGTAAGCCTTGGCATGCTGCGTCTGACAAGCAGCGCTCCTTTATTTATCGCTATGGATAAGGGCTTCTTTGCTGAAGAAGGTATTGAAATCGAACCACAATGGTTTGATGCCGCTCATCCTATTGCCGTATCCACTGCTTCCTCTAAGGTTGACGTTGGTGCTACCGGCATTACGGCCAGCCTTTATAACATGGCAGCCAAGGGACAAAAGCTGGGCATTGTTGCAGATAAAGGCCGTGAACAAAAGGGATATTCCTCTTCTGCACTGCTTGTGACCACCGACAACTACAACGCCGGCGTAAAAAGCCTGAAGGATTTGAAGGGCAAGCGTATCGGTATTACACAAAAGGGCTCTACCTTCCATTATATGCTTGGCAGAATGCTGGAAACCCAAGGCATGAGCCTCAATGATGTGGAAATTGTTCCCCTGAGCAAGCTCAGTGCTGTTATGGCTGCTCTGGAAAGCAAGCAGATTGATGGCTGTATCTTAAACGAGCCTAACATCACCAAGGTGCAAAAAGCAGGCTACGGCAAACTGGTCGTACAGGTTGGCGACGTTATTCCTTACCAGACCTCTGCTATTTTCTACTCACCTGACTTTATGAAGAATAAGGATGCGGCTGTACGCTTCATGCGTGCTTACAACAAGGCCTGCAACTATTACTACGAAGCTGCAGTAGAAAAGAAGGATGCCAAGAAGCTCGAAGAGGTTGTTAATATTGTAGCTAAATACGTTAAGGCTCCGGCTGAAGACATTAAAGCAGGCCTCCCCTATATTGATAAGGACGGCAAGCTGCTTGTCAGCGATATTGCAACTCAGATTAAATGGTACACCGACAACAAGATGATTTCCGGCACACTGGATGCGAAGGATGTTGCCAACACCAGCTTTCTGGATGAAGCAATGAAGAAATAAACTATTGTATTAAAGCAAGACTGGCGTAAATGTAACAGCTGCAAAATGCGTTGACGATGCTTTAGCACCAAAACGCTGCGACTGATATATTAGCGCCAGTCTTTTTGGAGGATGGTAGAAAATGAAATTAGAAATCGCAAATATCTGCAAGGATTTCACCACCACCAGCGGTAAGCTGCTTCCTGTTTTGCAGGATATTAACCTCAGCATTAATAAGGAAGAATTTGTAGCATTGGTAGGACCGTCCGGCTGTGGTAAATCAACCTTGCTCAATATAACTGCCGGGCTTTTGGAGCCCACAAGCGGTAACGTAAAATTTACTGATGTCGCCGCAGGCTATGAGCCTCGCATGAGCATCGTCTTTCAGGAAACAGGCCTCTTCCCCTGGCGTAATGTGCATGATAATATTGCCTTCGGTTTGGAAACAGCAGGCATGAAAGCAGACGAAAAGGAGGCACGCATTAAGCATTACATTGAGCTTGTAGGCTTAAAGGGCTTTGAAAAATCCTTCCCACACCAATTAAGCGGCGGTATGCGTCAGCGCGTTGGCATTGCCCGTGCTTTAGCTATCGAGCCTGACTTGCTGCTGATGGATGAGCCGTTTTCTGCCTTAGATGCGCAAACACGCACCATCATGCAGGAGGAACTGGTAACGCTGTGGGAAAAGACACGTCTGACAACGCTATATGTTACACATAATATTCAGGAGGCAGTAATGCTTGCTGACAGAGTTGTACTGCTTTCGCGACGCCCCGGAAAGGTCAGCAAAATACTGCAGATTTCCATTCCGCGCGCAGACCGCTCTAAGCCTGAGCACACAGACGAAATTGCGGAATTTGTCCGTATCATCTGGGAGCATATCAGCAAGGATGCGCGTGCTGCCTTAATGGAGGTGGAATACAATGCCTGAAAAGAAAACTGCTGCGAGCGCAGCTAACGAATATATCGTACGCAACCGTATGACGCATTGGCAAAAGACCTATCCGCATTGGGTAAGCGTTGCTTCCATCATCATCCTGCTGCTCTTTTGGGAGGCTATCTGCCGCTGCGGCCTGGTTTCTTCTCTGTTTTTGCCGGCACCGAGCCAGATTATCAGCGCCCTGCTTACCATGCTTGCTGACGGCGAAATCGGCGTTAGCCTGGCAGCCAGCATATACCGTATCATAATCGGTTTTGCTGTCGGCAGCCTTATCGGCCTTGCAGTCGGTCTTGTTACCGGTACCTCGGCGCTCGCAGATAAAATCGGCAATCCTATAGTCAACGCGCTTTACCCTATCCCTAAAATCGCTTTGCTGCCGTTGTTTATTCTTTGGCTGGGAATCGGCGAGCTGTCGAAGGTAACGATTATTGCGCTCGGCGTCTTCTTTCCGGTAGCAATGAACACCTACAGCGGTGTCAAAAATGTTGATACACTGCTTATCAAGGTCGCAGTCAGCTTTAACGCCAGCTGGTGGAAAACGATGAAAAGTGTTGTTCTGCCTAACGCCTTACCTATGATTTTCGCAGGTCTGCGCCTTGCCGCCGGCACATCTCTGCTGCTGCTGGTAGCTGCAGAAATGATTGCCGCCCAGGTCGGCATCGGCGCCCTCATCCTGCATTACGGCGATTTGATGATTACCGACCGCTTGATGGCCGGAGTTATTGTATTGTCGTTGCTCGGCCTGCTCTTTAACCTGTTCCTGCAATGGTTGGAGAGAAAGGCTATCCCCTGGAAGAACTGATAAAAGCACAAAAGCACTGTCTGCTCACTGATATTCTTATATTAGATAGAGCTGACAGTGCTTTTTCTTTTTCTGCTAAAATCTTACAACAGCTTTTTAAAATACTGTTACGCTGATACACAAAAACTGCTTTCTGCTAAGCTATTACTGCAGCCTTGCCGAAGCCTCTTTTAAAACTGCTGTCACGGTTTCCGGCGGCAGCTCGCCTATCTTCTTTATCAGCTCAGGCTGCTTGGGATGTTCGGCAATAACCTTCTCCATCAACACCATGTCCAGCCAATGGCCGTGCTTGAAGCCTGTATTATTGAAGGTACCAATAATTTTATAGCCACACGCCTCATGCATTTTGACGCTGTGCTCATTGCTGGCAGTAATGCAGGCATAGGTCACAACTATTCCCTGCAGGCGCAGTAAAGCTTCCAGCGCCGTGTACATCACCTTGCCCAATCCGTGTCCCTGACCCTCAGGTGCCAGATAAATCGTTACCGCAGCACCCCACTGATAGGCAGCACGCTGCATATAAGGATGGGCATAAACATAACCCAACAGTCTGTCATCATGCTCACAAACTATATAAGGATAGTGCGCAGAAATATTTTTGATTCGCTCTGTAAATTCTTCTACCGACGGTACCTCATATTCAAATGATACATCACTGAGCGTCCTGTCGCTGCTGATGACAAAGGGCGCGTAAATTTCCAGCAGCTTTTCGGCATCGTCAGGCTTCGCAAAGCGAAGCGTATACTTCATCGACATTTTATCGCTCCACCTTTACTTCAAACATTCTGCTCCACGGCAGCGTAAATTTATATTCTTCGGCAGTATTGCCCATATACGGCTTGCTTACCTTGTTGATTTCCCGGGTAATAAACTCTTCCGCCGCAGTACGCTGCTCCTCATTCAGTCCGCTGTTGGGCCAATAGTTAGGCCAGATAAGCTGCTGGTAGGTTTGCATGCGCACATTCGCTTGATAAGCCCAATCATCAAGATAACGCACATTAAGCAGATTTTCTCTTGCTTCCGGCGTTAACTGCTTATACAGCAGTCCCTGCGCCAGAGCAAAGCCCAAGCTGTTGCCTGCGGTATTCCAGCCGCCATAGGAAGCCAGACGATATGCCAACTGTTTGTCAAACAAGTTCTTGACCAAAGCATTGTCCGCACCATTGCCAAAGCGGATATCAGCTACAGTCACCGGATGGTTATGCTCAAGAATGCGCTCAATCTTATTGACAAAATTTACGGTTGCCGGCATAACCTTATAGCTGTTGCTGACATCAGATGCTTCATGTGTCACACCATTCTCCGGAGTATTTACCGCCAATACCAAATCGGCATTTTTACGTGCACGTACCGGGAAGGCACCGGCAGCGTAGATATGCTGCTTAGCGCTCACAGCCACAGTATCATCCTCGTAGGTAGGCACAGTTTTACCGCCCTTGCCTGCAGCATAGGTTACATTTACCAAAGGCAGCTCATACTGCAGACGGTTGGCAGCACGGCTCAAAAGCAGCAGGCCAAGCTGATCTGCGCCGGCGAAGAAACGGATTTTCTCCTTCGGCAGCTCATTTACCAGAATATCCATCTCGCGTGCTTCCCGATGTGCCTGAGAATATGCTGCAGTATCGTCGCGGCCGATAAGCATATAATCAAAGTCGCCGCTTTCCACACCATGCAGCAAAAGCTCCGTAGCGCGGATATTGTTGCTGCGGCGTGTAAACATATCAGTCAGTATTTCCCGGGGAATGTTGCTGCGCAGCTCTGCCAGCTCCTTGACCTCTTTACGCTTAATCTGCTTAAGCTCCAGCTTGTCCTCAAGTTCTCCCAAGCGGAAAATCTTAGGGCCCCATTCCTTATAATATGCAGGCTCTGTCGGCGCACTGCTGGCCTTAGGCGAGCGCATAATAGTAGTAAATACATAAACCTTCTGTCCGCCGTGTTGCCTTTTCAGCTCTACCAAGCGTTCGGCACGCTGCTGCAGAAGCTCCGGCGAAATTTCATGTGTGCGCGATGCTACCAGCCCGCCATAAAGCAAAGCATCGGAAGAAGCAACAATGGCTACCGATTCACCGGCCTTAGCCTCCAGCCAGTTAAAAAGCTTTTCCGGCTGCCCTGCTGACTGAGCACCGGCAATATATTCGGCCGGCGGCAGCTGTACATCCCAGCCTGCAGCCTGCATCGTCTGCACTGTGTAATCAAGGCACACCGGTCTGTTGTCCATGGGTATATATAACAGAGTGCCCTTAGCGGCAAATGCTGTATGAGTAGTCAACAGTAAAGCGCAAAGCAAAACACTTCGCAAAACCTTCATCATTTTTATCACTACCTTTAACTCTTTCTAAGCAGAGATATTCCTCGCCTTAATAGAAATTCTACAGCAATAAATAAAATTCCTGCGTTGACTTATAATTTCTTCTTGCATCTCTCGGTTATGATAAAAGCTCATCGCAAAACAAAAGCTCCCTGCTTCAAGGTATACCTTGAAACAGAGAGCAAAGCTACGTTATAAAATTAGCTTAAGCGTTAGCAAATCTGCTTAAGAAATCCTGGGTACGTTTATTCTTCGGATGCGTAAACAGCTCCTGCGGCTCGCCTTCCTCAGCAATTACGCCTTGGTCGATAAAGATAACACGGTTAGAAACGTCACGGGCAAAAGCCATCTCATGCGTTACGATAACCATCGTCAGGCCTTCCTTAGCCAGGTCGCGGATAACGCGCAGAACCTCGCCAACCATTTCCGGGTCCAATGCGCTTGTCGGCTCGTCCATCAAAAGAACCTCCGGCTCCAGCGCCAGCGCACGTGCGATTGCCACACGCTGCTTTTGACCGCCGCTCAGCTGATGCGGTTTGGCATTTATATAAGTGTCCATACCAACATGCTTCAGATATTTCAGTGCTGTTGTGCGAGCTTCCTCCTTGCTTTTGCCAAGGACCTTAACCTGACCGACCATGCAGTTTTCCAGAACGGTCATATTGTTAAACAGGTTAAAGGATTGGAACACCATGCCTACCTTTGTACGATACATAGTGAGCTTTTTGAAAGCTTCGTTGACATCTGTACCACGGTAATCAATAGTGCCGGCAGTCGGATGCTCCAAATAGTTCACGCAGCGGATGAGCGTAGACTTGCCGCTGCCGGAAGGACCGATGATGCAGACAACATCACCGCGACGGACATCAAAGCTGATGCCCTTTAAAATTTCACGCTCGCCAAAGCTTTTCTTTAAATCATGGACTGATAACAAAAGTTCCTTTTCCATAGCTTAGTACCGTCCTTTCGGCTTCTTAGTAGGCAGAGGAATATCACCGCAAGGATCCATCATCGGGTCATAGGTAACCAGCTGATAATCCTTAGGGCCATCCATCTTGCTTTCCAACCAGCGCAGCAGGCGGGAAGCGGTAAAGGTCATAATAAAGTAAATTACGCAGGTAATGAAGAAAATTTCAAAGTATTTGTAGTACACGCCTGCGGCAGACTTGGAAGCAAAATACAGCTCTGTTACGGAGATGACATTCAATACAGAGGTATCCTTGATATTAATAATCAGGTTGTTGCCCAGCTGCGGCATAACGTTGCGCAGAGCCTGCGGCAGAATAACGCAACGCATAGTCTGTATATGGTCCATACCGATAGCAATTGCTGCTTCCTTTTGTCCCGGGTCAACAGATTCAATACCGCCACGCACAGTTTCTGCCATGTATGCACCGGTATTGATAGAAACAACCAAAAAGCCGGCAAACAGCGGTGACATATCGATATCGAACAGGCTCATTGCACCATAATAAACAACCATTGCCTGTACAATCATAGGCGTACCGCGGAACACCTCTACGTAAGCGTCTAATAAGCGCTGCAAACAGCGCACCAAAGTTCTCTTAACCTTGCTGTCGTTATCCTCTAAAGGAATTGTTTGAATAACACCAACAATAAGGCCGATAATACAGCCAACAAATGTACCTACTATTGCCAACAGCAGAGTAACGACCGCGCCCTTCAGCAGGACAGAGCCATATTGCTGCAGCAGGTAGACTACCCAGCCAAAAAATGTTTCCGGCATTACATACACCACCTTAATTTAATACAAAAAGGGGCGACAAGCGCCGCCCCTTGCAAATGGCGTAACTCGTTATTGCAACGCAGCTATTCCATTCTTATACAGCTTATTTTGCCAAAGGCTGTTTCTTAATAGCTTCATCCATAATCTTATTGAAGTCAGCATCGGTCATACCGCCCAGAACCTTGTTCATAGCGTCTGCCAGTTCCTTGTTGCCTTTTTTAATAGCAATGCCGATTTCAACATCTTCTTTAGAAGTTTTGAAGCCTTGACCTTCAGGGAAAGTTACCATAGTCAGTTCGGGGTTAGCAAAAGCAGCAGCCTTAGCAGTCGGGATATCGGTTACAATCAAGTTGCATTTGCCGGATTTCAGAGCAACAATCATGCCAGGAACGTTGTCGATAGCAGGCAGCTTTTTAACGTCCGGAACCTGGTCAATCTGGTCATACCAGATGGTATTCAGCTGAGAGGTAGCAATAGAGCCTTTGAGGTCGGCAACGCTCTTAGCCTGAGCTTGCGGAGAATCCTTTTTAACCAGTGCTACTACAGTTGCATAGTAGTAAGGTTTAGTGAAATCAACGGACTCTTTACGTTTGGAGGTAATGGACATACCGGCGATAGCAGCATCAATCTTGCCGCTTACTACTGCAGGAGCCAGGCCATCCCATTCGATTTTATGGATTTCCAGGTCAGCGCCCATGGAATCAGCTAATTTTTTAGCAATCATAACGTCATAACCATAAGCATATTCGTTAGAGCCGGCGATTTTTACAGCGCCGCCGTCAGCAGACGGTTGGGACCAGTTGTACGGAGCGTATGCGCATTCCATACCAACCTTCAATACCTTTTTGCCACTGTCAGCTTTTTTATCGCCACCGCCACAGCCTGCGGTAACAGCCATTGCAACAACCATAGCGCCGCACAGAGCAGCTTTTAAAAATTTCTTCAAGTTCATCAAAAACACACCTTTCATTGTGAAATTATCTATTAAGTTACGTAATACTTTACTATATTACTGTCAAAAAAGCAAGAGTTCAAGCACAGATATAATGTATACATGAGCACTGCTACATAAAAGCCGTACTATCTCCCGCAAGAAACAGTACGGCTTGAAATGCTTAAGCTTATTTTTTCAGTCCGTTAATAATACGTTCCATAGCTTCGATGGTATTTTCACGGCTGCCGAAAGCAGTCAGGCGGAAGAAGCCTTCGCCCATTTTGCCGAAGCCTGCGCCCGGAGTACCTACAACCTGCAGTTTTTCCAGCAGGAAGTCAAAGAATTCCCAGGAGCTCATGCCGTTCGGGCATTGCAGCCAGATGTACGGAGAATGTACGCCGCCATAATATTTAATGCCAACCTTGTCAAAGCCTTCCATGATAATACGTGCATTTTCCTGATAGTAGGCAATGCTTTCGCGGCATTGTTTAATGCCTTCTTCGCTGAATACAGCCTCTGCACCGCGTTGGATGATGTAAGGAACACCATTGAACTTAGTAGTCTGGCGACGCAGCCACATTTTATTCAGTTCCATTTCTTTGCCGCTTTCGGTTTTACGAATCAGTGCATGCGGAACAACGGTATAACCGCAACGGGTACCGGTAAAGCCCGCAGTCTTGGACAGAGAGCACAGCTCGATAGCGCATTTTTTAGCATCTTCGATAACGAAAATGCTGCGCGGAATTGCCGGATCGGTTACATATGCTTCATAAGCAGCATCGTACAGAATAACAGCATCGTTTTTCAGTGCATAAGCAACCCACTCTTCCAGCTGCTCTTTGGTATAAGCAGAACCGGTCGGGTTGTTAGGAGAGCACAGATAAATTACGTCAGCCTTTACATTTTCGTCCGGCATCGGCAGGAAATCATTTTCCGGCTTGCCTTCCATATAAATAATGTGACGGCCGCACATAATGTTGGTATCCAGATATACAGGGTATACCGGATCAGGAATCAGGATAGTGTTTGCATTGCTGAAAATATCGGTGATATTAGCGCAATCGCTCTTTGCACCGTCGCTGATGAAAATTTCATCGCTTTCCAAGCTAACGCCGAAGGAAGCATAATATTTTACCAGTGCTGCATGCAGAAAATCATAGCCCTGCTCAGGACCATAGCCACGGAATGTAGCTTGTACGCCCATTTCCGCTACAGCCTTCGCCATTGCATCAACAACACATTTGGCCAGCGGCAGGGTAACATCACCAATGCCCAGGCGGATAATCTTTTTGTCTGGATGTGCCTCAGCATATGCGCTTACCTTGTGCGCAATATCAGCAAAAAGAAAGCTTTCTTTTAAGTTACAATAGTTTTCGTTTACAAATGCCATTGAAAAACCCCCATTATTAAAATCATTTTAAATTTATAGCAAACGCCTGAAAAATTACTAGCTGCAAGCATTGCGATACCTGCAGCCAGTAGTTCAAGCAATTTGTTTACTCGTTAATAACACTCTCAGGAATATCAATTACGCCGTCAAATACTGCGACTGCGTTACCCTCCAGGGTAACATGATCATTCAGCTCATGCGTAACCTTGAGCAGCCCGCCTTTGCAATGTACATTGAGCGGTTCGCCCTTCTTGCCTGCTTTATTCAGCATAATGCAGGCTACGGTAACAGCGCTCGCACCAGTGCCGCAGGCCCAGGTTTCGCCGCTGCCACGCTCCCAAACGCGGAACTTTACAGTGTTCTTGTCCAGAACCTGTACAAACTCAGTGTTCACGCCTTCCGGGAACAGCTTATGATGTTCAAATTGCGGTCCCAGCTCCTCCAGGTTCAGGCTGTCCACATCATCCACAAAGGTAACAAAGTGCGGATTGCCCATAGAAATTGCCGTACCGTTATAGAAAACTTTTTCTTTGGTTACATCATCATGATTATCATTCAAAACAATTGCCTGGTCAACGAAAATATAATGATCGCAGTTCATCGGAATTTCGGTAGCACGGAAAACAGGCTTGCCCATATCTACCTTCGCACCTACAACCTCACCGTTTTCGACAACCATTTCAATTTCCTTTACACCGGAAAGTGTTTCCAGCGTAATAGTAGTTTTATCGGTCAGACCTTTGTCATGCACAAATTTAGCTACGCAGCGCACGCCGTTACCGCACATCTTGCCTTCGCTGCGGTCAGCGTTGAACATACGCATTTTGAAATCAGCAACGTCAGATTTGCAAACGCAGATAAGACCGTCACTGCCAATACCAAAGCGTCTATGACTTACATATTCGGAAATAGCGCCCGGGTTCGGCAGCATCTCCTTAGTGCAGTCTACATAGACATAATCATTACCAGCACCATGCATTTTTGTAAATTCTATTTTCATGGCCCTTCCTCCTTTGAATCCTCTTTACTCATTATAACAAAAATATACTGAAATTCCAACCGGATAAACAATAAAGTTAGCTTTAGCGCACAAAAAAGCCGGCACATTTCCGTACCGGCATATTACAATGAGCAGTATTTCCTTTTTATCAGCAATATATTCACTTACAACAGCATTTTACAGCAAAAATTACGCCTTAAATTATTTATGCAAATCTTTTAGACGGTCTGCACCACATCAGCGCAGCAAAAATCAGCACAGCGGTCACACCCATGCTTACAGGATAAACATACATTAAGGTACGGAAATCATGATACACCGGAAAAACAAAGGCAACCCATAAAAATCGTACACCACAGACACCTAAAATCGTAAGCAGTGACGGTAAAAACGATATGCCGAAGCCACGCAGATAACCGGACATAACATCATACGAAAGGCTGAAAATGTAGGCACAGAATACAATAGAAGCCCTGATATAACCAAGCCTGATAACCTCGCTGTCATCATTGATGAGCGCAATAAGCCTGTCTCCGAAGATAAATACGATAAGCATACAAAAGCCTGTACAGATAACATCCTCCAGCAGGCATAAGCGTAAAATCTTGCGACAACGTGCCATCTGTCTGGCACCATAATTCTGCCCGACAAAGGTTGTGCACGCCTGTGTAAAGGAGCTGAAGATACTGAACGCTACCATCTCCAGAATCAGTGAAGCACTGGAGGCTGCAATGACCTCTGTGCCCAAGCTGTTGATAGCACCCTGAATAACTACATTCGCCAGGCTGAAAACTGCGCCCTGGATGCCTGCAGGCAAGCCGATGCTTACAATTTCTTTCAGCGTAGGCATATCAATATGCAGCTTACTCCATTCCAACTTAATTATAGAATCTGTTTTCAGCAATAAGCGAAGCAGAATCAAAGCAGAAACCGCGTTAGCCAACACTGTAGCAATCGCTACACCGGTAACATCCAGCTTGCATACGCAGACAAAGAATAAATCCAGCACAATATTAACCAGGCTGGCTGCAATAAGCGCCATCAACGGTTTTTGCGTTTCACCGATACTGCGGAAAATAGCCGCTTCAAAATTGTACAGCAAAATAATCGGCATACCTAAAAAATATATTCTGAGGTACATCACAGCTGAAGGTAAAACTTCTGCCGGAATTTCCAGCAAACCTAAAATCGGCACAACAGCAAACTGTGCAAAAACAGCAACCGCAATACCAATAATCAGCGAAAGGAGTACAGCAGTATGCACCGCCTTCTTTACACCTTCCGTATCACGTCTGCCGATAGACTGCGCAATAACAACATTGGAGCCTAAGGCCAGGCCTAAGAACAGAAAAATAATCATACCGATAATCGGCAAATCTGTTCCTACGGCAGCCATTGCCGCTGTTCTGTCGCTGTTAGCAAAGTTGCCGGCAATTACTACGTCTGTAGCGGTAAAAAACTGCTCTAAGATAGCTGTTGCAGCTACCGGCATAGAAAATTTAAATATTTTATCCCATAAGGAACCATTAAGCATGTCCATGCTTGTCCGCATATCTTCAATACCTTCTCTTTCTTTTAGCTAGTGATAGATATTATAATACTAAATTTAGGCAATAGCAAATTGATATTTTCTATGCCCGGTTATAGTTATAAGGCATAATATAACGCTTATGATAAGCAATGCTTAACATACAAAAAGCCGATACATTTCTGTATCAGCTTTTCGTTCATAAAATATTTCATTTAAGCAGTCTGTTTACGCATATAAGTACGCATAACCAGCAATGTTACAAATAATAAGCACAGCGTAATAGGCAAAGCAATCAGCGCCAAGGAGCTTTCCGTAAAGTACGCAATACCGCCGGCAATCAGATAGCCGGCAACAGACACAGAAGCTGCAGTCAAAGCATAGGGCAGCTGTGTGGAAACGTGGTTAACGTGGTCGGAATGCGCACCAGCGGATGCCATAATCGTTGTATCGCTGATAGGCGAGCAGTGGTCACCGCATACCGCGCCGCTCAGGCAGGCAGCAATAGAGATAATCAGCATTTCATAGGTATCTCCGGAACCGAAAACGTTGCAAACAACAGGAATCAGAATAGAGAAAGTACCCCAGCTTGTACCGGTAGAGAACGCAAGGAACATAGCAACAACAAAGATAATTGTCGGCAGGAACATTTTCAGGATACCAGCAGAGTTTGCAACAAGATCATGCACATAGAACTTTGCACCCAAAAGACCGGTCATACCGGACAGAGTCCAAGCCATAGTCAGAATCATAATCGGCGCAACCATTGCTCTGAAGCCTGCAGGAATACACTCAGTAAATTCCTTAAAGGTCATTACGTTGCGCACCATGTAGAAGCAGAAGGTAAAGAAGAAGGTTGCCATGCTGCCGAGTACCAGGCCTTTAGGAGCGTCAGCACCTGCAAAAGCATCAACAAAGCTTTCGCCTGTGAAGAAGCCACCGCTATAAATCATACCGATAATACAGCAGATAATAAGTACAATTACAGGCAGTACAAGGTCAATAACCGCACCGTTAGGCTTATCGGTATTGTCATCATCATCACCATACGGACGAGCAGCAGTAGTAAACAGATCACCCTTATTTGCGTTATCCTCATGAACCTTCATACTGCCGAAATCAAATTTCATGATGGTCAAAAGAAGCATCATAGATAAGGTAGTAATTGCGTAGAAGTTATAAGGAATAGTCTGCAGGAACATGTTAAAGCCGTTAATATCAGAGCCTTTAGGTACTGATGAGGTTACAGCTGCAGCCCAGCTGGAAACCGGCGCAATAATACAAATCGGCGCAGCAGTTGCGTCAATAAGATATGCCAGCTTTGCACGGCTAACCTGATGTCTGTCGGTAACAGGACGCATTACGGAACCAACCGTCAGACAGTTGAAATAGTCATCGACAAAAATAAGTACACCCAGTGCAATAGTAGCGAGCTGCGCACCAACGCGGGTCTTGATATTTTTAGAAGCCCACTGACCGAAAGCAGCACTGCCGCCAACCTTGTTCATAAGAGCTACCATGATACCAAGAATAACCAAAAATACCATAATACCAACGTTACCGCTATCCGACAGCTTGGTAATCATGCCGCCGTTTTCATTGTAAAGCATAGTATTTAAACCAAGCTCAAGATTACCGTTGGAATATAACAGTGCACCGATTGCGATACCTACGAACAAAGAAGAATATACTTCCTTAGTAATCAAGGCCAAAGCAATTGCGATAACCGGAGGCAGCAAAGCGCCGATAGTCGAATATACGGCAGGCTTATAGGTTTCAGGATCAACAGTGTTAGGATGCTGTCCGCTTATATAAAATAGGCCAACCATGATAACAAGTGTTACCGCCAAAAATAAATAATTGATTTTTCTCATCTAATTAATCACTCCATAATTTTTTTCTAAAAAGTCCGAAAAAATTATATCATGATTACGTAACTAAAAGCAAGTGTATTATTAAAAATCGCTGACAAATTGTTAAAAATTATACATTGTTGTGTAAATAAGTGCAAAACAGCGCACTTTAACACTGATTTATATTGCTTTAATGTCTATTCACAGTTGACAAATTTCGAGGCTTACAGAGCAGACGCATATATTCTTTATTCGCGCATCCAAGAAGCGAGTCTGCAGAACAACGCTGATTGATAAGAAGGCAAGTAAATTGAGCGAGGGGTAATATCGTGCAAGGAATAGCAATTTTAGCAAATGAGTGTCTGGAATCATATGCGGGCGTATCTATCATGCTCATGCTGATTGACTGTCACACATAGAACTCTGGTAAATTGAGCGAGAGGTATATCGTGTAGGGAATAGCAATTTTAGCAAATGAGTGTCTGGAATCATAGAAGTGTCGCACTGTCTGAGCGCTAAGCTATCTACTATAGTAAAATCTCTTTGCATAGCGCGAGTTTTGCGACACTTCGTCTTGATTCCACACGAAATTTGCGTTAAGAAATTGCTGCTGACTGAAACGATATACCTCTCGCGAATATAAAAAGTACAGTAGTAGGCCTGACACATGCTTGTGCGTCGTTTCACTCCTTCAAGCATGGCTATCTATCCCTCCAAAAATACTCCCTGCAGCAATACTTCATTACGAAGCCCCCGCGGCTGAATTAACTGCATAATAGTAGATTCTATCCTCAGTCAAAAAGCATGTAAACATGCTTTTCGACACGCCTCGCCACAATCGTGCCTATGCGTCGCATAGCTCCTTTAGACGTGGCGGCTGGGCAGCCAGGCCTGCTGCTGGTCATAAGATAGCTGACGGTAAAAGAAAAAAGACATGTCACATGACATGTCTTTTTTCTAACCGGCAGCTATCTATCCTCCCAGGCCGCTTCCAGCCAAGTACTTTCGACGTATAAGGGCTTAACTACTGTGTTCGGGATGGGAACAGGTGGATCCCCTTAGCCATCACCACCGGATTATTTAATTTTGAGGTTTGTACCCTCAAAACTTCAACAGAAGAATTTCTTTAAGACTAGGCTTACTTCTTAAGTCAAGCCCTCGACATATTAGTATCGGTCCGCTGAATACATTACTGTACTTACACTCCCGACCTATCAACCTCGTCTTCTCCAAGGTGTCTTACTAGATTACTCTATGAGAGATCTCATCTTAAGGCTGGTTTCACGCTTAGATGCTTTCAGCGTTTATCCTTTCCGAACGTAGCTACCCAACTATACCTCTGGCGAGATAATTGGTACACCATTGGTTCGTCCACTCCGGTCCTCTCGTACTAGGAGCAGCCCCCTTCAAATCTCTTGCGCCCGCGATGGATAGGGACCGAACTGTCTCACGACGTTCTGAACCCAGCTCACGTACCACTTTAATGGGCGAACAGCCCAACCCTTGGGACCGACTTCAGCCCCAGGATGTGATGAGCCGACATCGAGGTGCCAAACCTCCCCGTCGATATGGACTCTTGGGAGAGATTAGCCTGTTATCCCCAGGGTAGCTTTTATCCGTTGAGCGATGGCCCTTCCACTTGGATGCCACCGGATCACTAAGCCCTACTTTCGTACCTGATCGCCGTGTTTGGCTCTCAGTCAAGCTCCCTTCTGCCTTTACACTCTTCGCGCGATTTCCGGCCGCGCTGAGGGAACCTTTGGGCGCCTCCGTTACTCTTTGGGAGGCGACCGCCCCAGTCAAACTGCCCGCCTGACACTGTCCCGAGTTTCGTTACTCCTACGGTTAGAATTCCGATACATCAAGGGTGGTATCCCAACGGCGGCTCCACGAAGACTAGCGTCCTCGCTTCCATGCCTCCCACCTATCCTGTACGTGATGTATCAGAACCCAATGTCAGGTTACAGTAAAGCTCCATGGGGTCTTTCTGTCCAGTCGCGGGTAACCTGCATCTTCACAGGTACTTCAATTTCACCGGGTCCCTCGTTGAGACAGTGCCCAAATCGTTACACCTTTCGTGCGGGTCGGAACTTACCCGACAAGGAATTTCGCTACCTTAGGACCGTTATAGTTACGGCCGCCGTTCACCGGGGCTTCGGTCGAATGCTTTGGATTGCTCCGGACATCCTTCCTTAACCTTCCGGCACTGGGCAGGTGTCAGCACCTATACGTCAGATTTCTCTTTAGCAGGCACCTGTGTTTGTGGTAAACAGTCGCTTGGGCCTCTTCTCTGCGACCGCCTCATGCTCCATCTGTTCAGACTTCACAACAGCGGCTACCCTTATCCCGAAGTTACGGGTACATTTTGCCGAGTTCCTTAACGAGGGTTCTCCCGCGCACCTTAGGATTCTCTCCCCGCATACCTGTGTCGGTTTACGGTACGGGCGGTAATTCTCTAACTAGAAGCTTTTCTCGACAGTGTGGGGTCAGCAGCTTCAGTTCCGTTTCCGGAACCTCCACATCACGCCTCAGACTCACAGGACGCGGATTTGCCTGCGTCCCATCCTACACGCTTGTACAGGAACAACCAATCTCCTGCCTGCCTGCCCTCCTGTGTCACTCCATCGCTCAAACAATCATTACCGGTACTGGAATATCTGCCAGTTGTCCATCTCCTACGCTCCATGCCTCGGATTAGGTCCCGACTTACCCTGGGACGACGATCGTTGCCCAGGAATCCTTATGCTTTCGGTGGAATGGATTCTCACCATTCTTTTCGCTACTCATACCAACATTCTCACTTCTGTGAAGTCCACCGTTCCTTACAGAACGACTTCAGCCCTCACAGAACGCTCCCCTACCCCACGACCTAAGTCGTAGCCACAGCTTCGGTTTCGTACTTTAGCCCCGGTAATCTTCGGCGCAGGGTCTCTCGACCAGTGAGCTATTACGCACTCTTTAAATGGTGGCTGCTTCTAAGCCAACATCCTGGTTGTTTTAGAGACCCCACATCCTTTTCCACTTAGTACGACATTGGGGACCTTAGCTGGTGGTCTGGGCTGTTTCCCTTTTGACCACGGATCTTATCACTCGTAGTCTGACTCCCAAGCTCTACAGTATAACCATTCGGAGTTTGACAGGGTTCGGTAACCTTTATGGCCCCTAGCCCGATCAGTGCTCTACCGCCTATACTTACTACTTGAGGCTAGCCCTAAAGCTATTTCGGGGAGAACCAGCTATCTCCGCGTTCGATTGGAATTTCACCTCTACCCACATCTCATCCTAAAGCTTTTCAACGCTCACAGGTTCGGTCCTCCACGCAATTTTACCTGCGCTTCAACCTGGACATGGGTAGATCACTGCGGTTTCGGGTCTACGTACACTAACTATCCGCCCTCTTAAGACTCGCTTTCGCTTCGGCTCCGTGTCTTCCACTTAACCTCGCTAGTGCACGTAACTCGTTGGTTCATTCTTCAATAGGCACGCCGTCGCTTTCGCTCCGACTGCTTGTAGACATACGGTTTCAGGTTCTCTTTCACTCCCCTCCCGGGGTTCTTTTCACCTTTCCCTCACGGTACTATGCGCTATCGGTCGCCATTCAGTGTTTAGGGTTGGAGGGTGGTCCCCCCGGCTTCCCACAAGATTCCTCGTGCCTCGTGGTACTCTGGATACTGCTCATCTCTCTGGCCTTTAACCTACGTGGCTTTTACACTGTGTTGCCTACCTTTCCAGGTAGTTCGGATAGACCATTAAGACTAAATGCAGTCCTCAACCCCGAAGAGCCGTAGCTCCCCGGTTTGCCCTCTGCCCTCTTCGCTCGCCGCTACTGTGGGCATCTCGTTTGATTTCTCTTCCTCCGGGTACTTAGATGTTTCAGTTCCCCGGGTTCCCTTCCTTTCGGATACCTGCCCATGACGGCAGGTGGGTTTCCCCATTCGGACATCTACGGATCAATACTTGCTTGCAGTTCCCCGTAGCTTTTCGCAGCTTACCGCGTCCTTCATCGGCTGATGGCGCCTAGGCATCCGCCGTATGCCCTTAGTAGCTTGACTTTTTCAGCTTACTAAGAACTTTGCGTTCCTAGATCTCGTTAACTCATTCTCTTTGCTTTCGCATCGATTAGAGGTGCCTTGTCATCTCATCAATAACAAGGACTTTTTATTCTTCTGTTTGAAGTTTTCAAGGTACAATA